>ERZ650300.2009-NODE-2009-length-11113-cov-41.976126_pt1 | contig 11113 bp, 8 predicted proteins | sample MGYA00376236_ERZ650300 | MGnify/ENA primary metagenome ERZ650300 (study PRJEB26733, sample SAMN07839303) | wastewater metagenome | biome: urban; feature: wastewater treatment plant; material: waste water | place: USA: North Carolina | collected 2016-04-28 ... | reverse complement strand
ACGGCGCGATCCGCGACAAGGACACCGGCTACTTCACCATCACCGGCCGTATCGATGACGTGCTGAACGTTTCCGGTCACCGCATGGGCACGATGGAAATCGAATCCGCCCTGGTGGCTCACGAGAAGGTTGCCGAGGCTGCCGTGGTTGGCCGTCCGGACGATCTGACCGGCGAAGCGATCGTGGCCTTCGTGGTGCTGAAGGGTGCCCGTCCGACCGGCGACGAAGCCGTCAAGGTCATCAAGGAACTGCAGAACTGGGTTGGCCAGGAAATCGGCCCCATCGCCAAGCCGAAGGACATCCGCTTCGGTGAGAACCTGCCGAAGACCCGCTCCGGCAAGATCATGCGCCGTCTGCTCCGTCAGCTGGCCAAGGGCGAGGAAATCACCCAGGACACCTCGACGCTGGAAAACCCGGCGATCCTGGAACAGCTCAAGTAATCAACCGCATCACCCGCCCCGGCCCTGTGGCCGGGGGCGGCCAGCGCCCCGGTGCTTCCCCCGAAGTGCCATCAAGAACAACAGCGCGTGCCGCACAAAAGAATAAACAAGGGAGGAGCCCGGCGCGGTATGGCCGGGAGTGTGAGGGGGAGAAACAGGCGCGGACTCCGCGCCTTTTTCTCGTCCGTCGTCCGCGTGACGGCGGCGGGCGCCCAGGTGCGTCGCAACTCTCGCCAAGTCTGCCTGTACGGGTTATAAGCGCAGGGTGACATTGCGCGACGGGAGGATGACATGATCAAGGCGACACTGACCGGCCAGCGTCTCGTGGCTTTGTTTCTGCTCGGCGGGCTGTTGGTGAACTATCCGATTCTGTCTGCGTTCGATTCGGACCGGATGTGGTTCGGCATTCCCGTCCTGTATCTCTATGTTTTCGGCGTGTGGGCGGCCCTCATCGTGGTGATGGCCCTGGTCATCGAGCGCTAGGAGCGCAGGCGTGATGACCGGAACCACCATCGTCGCCGTCTCCTTCCTGTACCTGCTGCTGCTGTTCGGCGTCGCCTACCTGGGCGACAAGCGGGCGGATGCAGGGCGTTCCCTCATCGCCAACCCGACGATCTACGCCCTCTCGCTGGCGGTTTACTGCACGACCTGGACCTACTACGGCAGCGTGGGGCGCGCCGCGTCGTCGGGGCTGGGCTTCGTGCCGATCTTCCTCGGGCCGACCCTGGCGGTGGCCCTGTGGTGGTTCGTGATGTTGAAGATGGTCCGCATCGCCAAGACCCATCGCATCACCTCGATCGCCGACTTCATCGCCTCGCGCTACGGCAAGAGCCACCTGCTGGGCGGGCTGGTCACCGTGATCGCGGTGCTCGGCGTGCTGCCCTACATCGCGCTGCAGCTCAAGGCAGTCTCCAACAGTTTCACGATCCTCTCGAACTACCCGGCCATCGTGATGCCGGCCAAGGTGGGCGCGGGTTCTTGGCTGACCGACACGGCGCTGTACGTGGCGCTCATCATGGCGGCCTTCACCATTCTGTTCGGCACCCGCCACCTGGACGCCACCGAGCGCCACGAGGGGATGGTGGCGGCCGTGGCGTTCGAGTCGCTGGTCAAGCTGCTGATCGTGCTGGCGGTCGGCATCTACGTGACCTTCGGGCTGTACGACGGATTTGCCGACATCTTCTCCCAGGCGGCCGAGCGGGACGACCTGCGCCGGTTGATGGAAATGGGCGCCGGCGGCAATGGCTACGGCAGCTGGTTCTCGATGACGCTGCTGTCGATGCTGGCGGTGATGTTCCTGCCCCGCCAGTTTCAGGTGGCGGTGGTCGAGAACGTCAATGAGAACCACCTGCGCCGGGCGATCTGGCAGTTTCCGTTGTATCTCCTGCTGATCAATATCTTCGTGCTGCCCATCGCCCTGGGGGGGCTGATGACCTTTGCCGGCCAGGATGTGGATGCCGACACCTTCGTGCTTACCCTGCCGATGGCGCAGGGCCAGGGCTGGCTGGCGCTGCTGGTGTTCATCGGTGGGCTGTCGGCGGCAACGGGGATGGTCATCGTCGAGACGATCGCCCTGTCGACGATGGTCTGCAACGATCTGGTGATGCCCGTCCTGCTGCGCTTCCGGGGTCGCTCGTTGCTCGGGCGGGAGGATCTCTCGGGCGTGCTGCTGGGCATCCGCCGCGGGGCGATCATCCTGATCCTGCTGCTGGGCTACCTGTACTTCCGTGTCGCCGGCGAGGCCCATGCGCTGGTGAGCATCGGCCTCATCAGCTTTGCCGCAGTGGCCCAGTTTGCCCCGGCGATGATCGGCGGGATGTACTGGCGTGGCGGCACCCGGCCGGGCGCGCTGGCAGGGCTGGCGGGTGGCTTCGGCGTGTGGCTGTACACGCTGCTGCTGCCGTCCTTCGCCAAGTCGGGCTGGCTGCCGGAGGCGTTCCTGCAGGGCGGGCTGTTCGGGCTGGAAGTGCTGCGGCCCCAGGAGCTGTTCGGTATCGTCGGGCTCGATCCGATTGCCCACAGCCTGTTCTGGAGCCTGTCGGTCAACATTGGCGCCTACCTGTGCGTGTCGCTGTGGCGGCGGCCGAATGCCGTCGAGGCCGGCCAGGCGATGCTGTTCGTGGATGTCTTCCGGCAGAGCCGTCCCGCCGGGGGCGATTTCTGGCGTGGAAGTGCCCGGGTGGGCGATCTTCTTCCGCTGATCGGCCGCTTCATCGGGCGCGACCGGGCCCGCCACGCCTTTGCGGATTACGCCCGGATGCGTGGCGTGGCGGGGGTCGAAGCTCTGCAGGCGGATGCCGGGCTGGTGCATTTTGCCGAGACCACGCTGGCCGGCGCCATCGGCGCGGCGTCGGCGCGGGTGATGGTGGCCTCGGTGGTGAAGGAGGAGCCGCTGGGGCTCGACGAGGTGATGAACATTCTCGACGAAGCCTCCCAGGTGCGGGCCTATTCGAAGCAGCTCGAGCAGAAATCCCTGGAGCTTGAGGCCGCAACACGCGAGCTGCGCAGCGCCAACGACCGCCTGAAGGAGCTCGACCGGCTGAAGGACGACTTCATGTCGTCGGTCACCCACGAGCTGCGCACGCCGCTCACCTCGATCCGCGCGTTCTCCGAGATGCTGCTTGAGGATCCCAAGATCGACCTCGAAGAGCGGAAACGCTTTCTGGGAATCATCGTCAGCGAGACCGAGCGGCTGACGCGGCTAGTCAATCAGGTGCTAGACATGGCCAAGATCGACTCGGGCCATGCGGAGTGGCAGACCGGCGAGGTGGACCTGATCCAGGTGGTCGAGCAGGCGGCCGCATCCACCAGCCAGCTCTTCAAGGACAAGGGAGTGGCGCTGGAGCTCACCCTGCCTGCCCAGGTGCCAACGCTGCTGGCCGACCGGGATCGGCTGGTGCAGGTGGTGCTCAACCTGCTCTCAAACGCGGTGAAGTTCGTCGCGCGGGACACCGGTGCGGTGTGGGTGACGCTCAGCCAGGTTGCCGACGGCCTGCGTGTGGACGTGCGGGACAACGGGCCTGGCCTCACCGCCGAGGAGCAGCTGGTTGTTTTCGAGAAGTTTCGGCAGGGCGGCAACACCATGACCGACAAGCCTCAGGGGACGGGCCTCGGCCTGCCGATCAGCCGCCAGATCGTCGAACACTATGGCGGCCGGCTGTGGGTCGAGAGCCGGGCGGGGGAGGGCGCGACATTCTCGTTTCTGATGCCTTGCGGGAAATCAACAGAAGCGAACGCTCAAGCAGGATAAACTACAATTTCATGCGCCGCGGATGGGGGCGGGATGTGCGTCCCTGTTTCAGACGGCGGAGGGGAGGAAGACAAAATGACCAAAAAAATACTGATCGCCGACGATGAGCAAAACATCGTCATTTCCCTGGAGTTCCTGATGAAGCGCGAGGGCTTTGCCGTGTGCATCGCCAACGACGGTCAGGAAGCCCTCGACAAGGTGCGCAGCGAGTCGCCCGATCTGGTGCTGCTCGACGTGATGATGCCGCGCAAGAACGGCTACGAGGTGTGCCAGGAGATCCGTGCCGACGCCGGGCTGCAAGGCACCCGCATCCTGATGCTCACCGCCAAGGGGCGCGAGACCGAAGTCACCAAGGGTCTCGCGATGGGCGCCGATGCCTACATGACCAAGCCCTTCTCGACCCGCGAGCTGGTCGCCAAGGTCAAATCCCTGCTGGATATCCCGGCATGAGCCCGAAAGCCCGGCAGGCGCTGGCGATTGCCGCGGCCTGCGCTCTCGTCGCCGGTGTGCTGGCGGCGGCGGGCTTTGCCGTGTGGCGCGATCTGACGCCCGAAGAAAAGGCGGTGATCGAGCCAGTTCTCAACCCGCGGCTGGGGCTGCTCATCATGATCTCGATGGTGGGCGCCGGGGCGGCGGCGGTGCTGATGAAGTCCTTCGCTCAGTCGGCCATCGCCGAGCCGGCGCTGCTGGCGGACGAAGTCGGGCTGATCGTCGGCACCGATCCATCCCGCCGGGTCAAGCCGGCAGGCTCGCCCGAGCTGCAGCGCATTGCCGAGGCGGTGAACAACCTCGCCGATCAGCGGCGCAGCCTGCAGGAAGACGTGGAGGCGCGCATCCGCGAGGCCCGTCTGTCCGTCGAGGAAGAGCGCAACCGCCTCGCCGCGCTGATGTCCGAGCTCAACCAGAGCGTGGTGGTGTGCAATCTCGACGGCCGCATCCTGCTCTACAACAACCGGGCGCGGCTGCAGTTCAAGGCGCTGTCGGATGCGCCAACCGCCGCTGGTGGTGGCGAGATCATCGGCCTCGGGCGCTCGATCTACCTCGTCTTCGAGCGCAGCCTGATCGTCCATGCCCTCGAGAGCATCCAGGAGCGCATCCGCCGCCAGAGCGCCCAGCCAATGGCCAACTTCGTCACCACCACCCGCGCCGGGCAGCTGCTGCGGGTGCAGATGGCGCCGGTGCTGGCCACGGGGGGCGAGCCCGACGCCGAGCCGAGCGTCACGGGCTTCGTGCTGATGCTCGACAACATCACGCGCAATTTCGAGGCCGAGACCAAGCGTGACCAGATGCTCCACACCCTCACCGAGGGCAGCCGCTCGTCCCTTGCCAACCTGCGTGCCGCGGCCGAGATGCTCGAGTACCCCGATCTCGACGCCGATCTGAAGGAGCGCTTCCTGAAGGTGGTCCGTGACGAGGTGGAGGGCATGAGCCGCCGCCTCGACGAGACCGCCAACGCCTTCGCCGACTCCCTCAAGACCCGCTGGCCCCTGGACGAGATGCTGGGCGCCGATCTGGTGGCCGCCGCCCAGCGCCGGGTCGAGAAGAAGCTCGGCCTGCCCACCAAGCTGGAAGGCATCGATCCGGACGTGTGGGTGAAGGTGGATAGTTTCTCGCTGCTGCAGGCCATCAGCTATCTCGTCAGCCGGCTGTCCGATGAGTTCGAGGTGCGCGAAGTGCGCTTCCGGCTCACCTCCGCCGGGCGGCTGGCGCATCTGGATCTCATCTGGTCCGGGCAGGCGATGAGCACCGAGACCGTGATGGCGTGGGAACTCGAGCCCATGACCTTCGCCGGCGAAAGCTCCCCCCTCACGGTGCGCGACGTGGTGGCCCGCCACGACGGCGAGATCTGGCTGCAGCGCGAGAAGACCCAGCACCGCGCCTTCTTTCGCCTGCTGCTGCCCTCGGCCGCGCCCCAGAACGAAGTCGAGGCAACCACCTACCTCAAGGGCGACAGCCGGCCCGAGTACTACGATTTCGACCTCTTCAAGCAGACCGAGGCCAGCCACGCCCTGGACGACCGCCCGCTCTCCGAGCTCGCCTTCACGGTGTTCGACACCGAGACCACCGGCCTCAACCCGTCGGAAGGCGACGAGATCATCCAGATCGGTGCAACCCGCATCGTGAATGGCAAGCTGCTCAAGTCCGAATCCTTCGACCAGCTGGTGGACCCGCTCCGCGAGCTGCCGGAAGCCTCCACCAAGATCCACGGCATCACGCCGGAGATGCTGGTCGGCCAGCCGTCCATGGCCAAGGTGCTGCCAGCCTTCCATGCCTTTGCCGAAGATACCGTGCTGGTGGCCCACAACGCAGCCTTCGACATGCGCTTCCTGCAGCTCAAGGAAGAGAGCACCGGCATCCGTTTCACTCAGCCGGTGCTCGACACCCTGCTGCTGTCGGCGGTGCTGCATCCCTCGCAGGAATCCCACCGTCTCGAGGCGATTAGCGAGCGCATGGGCGTGAGCGTGATGGGGCGCCATACGGCGATCGGCGATGCGATCGTCACCGGCGAGGTCTTCCTGCGGATGATTCCGCTGCTGGCGGAGATGGGCATCCGGACCCTTGGGGATGCGCGCAAGGCCTCCGAGAAGACCTACTACGCCCGCGTGAAGTACTGAGCGGCCGCCGCTCATGTCCTCAGCCCAACGCAGTGGTGGCCTGACGGCGCTGCTGCGTCGCCCGCCGGTGCATGCGCTTCCCGAGGCGAGCATCCGGGAAGCGCTGCAACGGATGGATGCGGCGCGGGTCGGCACGGTGGTCATCGTCGATCCGGCCCAGCGCCCGCTCGGGATGCTGACCCTCCGCGACGTCATCGACCGGGTCGTGCTGCCCGGTGGCGATCTCGGCGCACCGGTGGCCGGCGTCATGACCGGCGGCGTGGTCGCCCTGCCCGGCGACGCCAGCCCCCATCTGGCCCGGCTGATGCTGGCCCGGCACGGCCTGCGCCATCTGGTGGTCACCGACGGGGCGGGCCAGCTCGTCGGCGTGCTCTCCCGGAGCGATCTCTACGCCAGCCGGTTTGCCGGCTCTGATGATCTTGTCGAGGCGATCCAGTCCGTGCGCGGCGTGGACAGCCTCGCCAAGGCCGCGGCCCGGGTGCGGAAGGCCGCCGAGGCAATGGTCGAGCTCGGCGAGGGCAGCGGTGCGCTGGGCGAGTGGATCGCCATGCTCAATGATCTCGTGGTGCAGGCGGCCATCGACCTGGCTGAGGCCGAGCTTGAAGTGCCGCTGGTGCCCTGGTGCTGGCTCGCCTTCGGCTCGGAAGGCCGTCTGGAGCAGACGCTTGCCACCGATCAGGACAATGGGCTGATCTTTGCCTGCGGCGCAGATGACGATCCGGAGGCGCTGCGGGCTGGCTTCCTGCCCTTCGCCCGGCGGGTCAATGAGATCCTCGACGCCTGCGGCTTTCCACTCTGCAAGGGCGAGGTGATGGCCGGCAATCCCCGCTGGTGCCTGTCGCTGGGCGAGTGGCGGGCGTGCTTTGCCGGCTGGATGCACAGCGGCACGGCCGACGATCTCCTCAACGCCACGATCTTCTTCGATTTCCGTCCCCTCGCGGGCGACTGGCAGCTGGCGGCGGCGCTGCAGCGCTGGCTGCTCGGTATCGCCGGCGATACCCCGCTGTTCCTGCGCTTCATGGCGGCAAACGCCTTGCGCGGCGGGCCGCCGCTCGGGGTGCTTCGGGATTTCTCGGTGGATCGGGAAACCGGGCACATCGACCTGAAGCGTGATGGTAGCCGGGTGTTCGTCGACGCGGCGCGGATCTACGCGCTGGCCTTGGGGATTGCCGAGACCGCCACTGTCGGGCGCCTGCAGGCGGCCGGTGAGGCGCTGAACTGGCCGCGGCGGGAGGTGAGGGCGCTGGTCGATGCCTTTGGCTTCATCCAGCAGCTTCGCCTCGCCAGCCCGCGGGAGCCTGGCGGTGGAGCCAACCAGATCGCCCCGGCGTCCCTGAACGAGCTCGAGCGGGCGTTCCTGAAGGAGTCTTTTCGCCAGGCGCGGCGCCTGCAGCAGAAGCTCCAGGTCCGGTATCAGTTGTAGTGCCGCGGACGGGGGCTATACTCGCGCCGTGGCCGTACGGCCAAGAGCGGGAGAAAGAGGCTTGTGAGCCGGGACAACGACAACAGCGCGGAAACGCGCGCCGCCGCCGAGCGATACTGGAAGACGACCCTGCGGCTGACCGTGGGGCTGCTGCTCGTCTGGGCCGCGGTGAGCTTCCTGCCCGGATGGTTCGCGGACGAGCTCAATTCGATGGTCTTCTTCGGCTGGCCTTTCGGCTTTTACATGGCGGCGCAGGGCGCGCTGATCGTGTTCCTGCTGATCGTCTGGCTCTACGATTTCTGCATGACGCGCCTCGAGCGGCGCCACGGCCTTGACCCCGATGACTGAGGCCGCGCAACGATGAGCTCTCTGGCCAGCCTGTCCCGGCGCGTCTGGCGCTATTACCTTTTCTACGCAGCGGGTTTCTTCAGCCTGGTGGCGATGCTCGCCATCGCCGAGCAGCTTGGCCTCGCGCCCCGCTGGATCGGCCAGATATTCCTGTTCGCCACGATCGCCATCTACGCCGCCATCGGCGTGATGAGCCGGACTTCCGACGTCTCCGAGTACTACGTGGCGGGGCGGCGGGTGCCGGCGCTGTTCAACGGCATGGCCACCGCCGCCGACTGGATGAGCGCCGCGTCCTTCATCGGGCTGGCGGGCACGCTTTACTACGCCGGCTTCGAGGGGCTCGCCTTCGTCACCGGCTGGACGGGCGGATATGTGCTGGTGGCGCTGCTGCTGGCGCCCTTCCTGCGCAAGTTCGGGCAGTTCACGATCCCGGATTTCCTCGGCGCGCGATACGAGGGGCACTTCGCCCGGGTGGTCGGCGTGTTTGCTGGCGTGCTGGCGAGCTTCGTTTACGTGGTGGCGCAGATCTACGGCGTGGGGCTCATCACCAGCCGCTTCATCGGCATCGAGTTCGAGATCGGTGTGTTCGTGGGCCTCGCGGGCATCCTGGTGTGTTCGTTTCTGGGTGGCATGCGGGCGGTGACCTGGACGCAGGTCGCCCAGTACCTGATCCTCATCGTCGCCTATCTGGTGCCGGTGGGCATCCTGTCGTACAAGGTGACCGGCGTTCCGCTGCCCCAGCTGACCTACGGCAAGGTGCTGCAGGATCTGGGTGTGAAGGAGCTCGAGCTGTTCTCCGAGCCGCGGGAGAACGCTGTCCGTGTGCAGTACCGGCATCGCGCCGAGGAGTACGCCCGCAAGATCGCCGACCTGCCCGACTCCCTTGCCGCGGAGCGGATGGCCCAGGTCCAGCGGGTCAACGAGCTGCGCACCCAGGGTGCGGCAGCCCGGGATATCTCTGTCGCTGAACGGCAACTGCGTGACCTGCCCCGTACCGCCGATGAAGCCCGCGTGAAGTGGGAGCGGGCCCGTCAGGACAGTCTCTCCCGCACCGTGCCGCCGCCGCCCCACGCCGAAGCTCACCCGGGGGCCGATCAGGCAGCCCGGGATAGCGCCCGGCGCAACTTTCTGGCGCTCACCTTCGTGTTGATGGTCGGCACCGCCGCACTGCCCCACATCCTGATGCGCTACTACACGACGCCGACGGTTCGGGAAGCGCGACGTTCGGTGTTCTGGTCGCTGTTCTTCATCTTCCTGCTGTATGTCACGGCGCCGGCTTATGCGGTCTTCGCCAAGTGGGAGGTCTATAGCAGTCTGGTCGGCTCCAACATTGCCACCTTGCCCCACTGGGTGGCCTCGTGGGGCAAGGTCGGCCTCGTGAAGATCGAGGACATCAACGGCGACGGCATCCTCCAGCTGGCCGAACTCACCATCAACAGCGACGCGATCCTGCTGCTGGTGCCGGAACTGGCCGGATTGCCCTACGTGGTTTCCGGGCTGGTGGCCGCGGGTGGCCTGGCAGCGGCACTGTCGACTGCGGATGGCCTTCTGCTGACGATCTCCCACGCCCTGTCCCATGATCTCTACTACAAGATCATTAACCCGGAAGCCTCCACCCAGCGCCGGCTGGTGATCACCAAGTCCCAGCTGCTCGTGGTGGCGGTAGTGGCCGCCTGGGTGGCGTCGTTGCGCCCGGACAGCATTCTCTTCATGGTCGGGCTGGCCTTCTCGATCGCTGCGTCGGCCTTCTTTCCCGCGCTGGTGCTGGGCATCTTCTGGAAGCGCGCCAACAAGTGGGGTGCGGTGACCGGCATGATTGCGGGCCTTGGGATGACGCTCTACTACATCGTGCGCACCCATCCCTTCTTCGGCGGCAGCATGGCCGACGCCTGGCTGGACATCCATCCGATCTCCTGCGGCGTCTTCGGCGTGCCCGCAGGCTTCGTGGTGATTGCCGTCGTCAGCCTCGTCACGCCCCCGCCGAGTGCCGAGGTTCAGGCCCTTGTCGACGACGTCCGGCTGCCCGATCCAGCGAAAAAACGAAAACAGGCTTTGACATCCTGAATTCTTCATGTATAGTGCCGCCTCCACTTGGAGAGGTGGATGAGTGGTTTAAGTCGCACGCCTGGAAAGCGTGTTCAGGGTAATACCCTGACGCGGGTTCGAATCCCGCCCTCTCCGCCAAGAATTCCCCCGGATGGTTAGCGTGTGCCTTGCTTGTAAGGCGCGCGCTTTGCCACGTTCGTGGCAGTCGATCCGGCCGTGTTTTACCTTGTCCTACCGTTCGCATGACGGAGGGCTTTAATCCAGAAGGAGATCTCATGCGACATTACGAAGTCGTTTTCATCGTTCACCCCGATCAGAGCGAGCAAGTGCCCGCCATGATCGAGCGCTACCGCAGCCTCGTCACCTCCCAGGGCGGCCAGATCCATCGCCTGGAAGACTGGGGCCGTCGTCAGCTGGCCTACCCGATCCAGAAGATCCACAAGGCCCACTACGTGCTGATGAACATCGAGTGCGATCAGCCGACCATCGCCGAACTGGAGCACGGCTTCAAGTTCAACGATGCCGTCCTGCGTCACCTGTCTATCCGCACCAAGAAGGCTGTCACCACTCCGTCGCCGATGATGAAGGAAGAGAAGTCCCGCTCCCTGACCGCCGCCGACGAGGCCAAGCCGGCCGCCGAGCAGCAGCCCGCCGCCTGAGTTGCAGGAGCAGGGCCGCAACAGTTTTGAGATAGAAGGCGTCCTGGCCGAGATTGGTCAGATGCGTTACTCCCCCGGCGGTGTGCCGGTGCTGGCAGGACGCATCGAGCACCGGTCGCGGCAGACGGAAGCCGGGCTCCCCCGGAATGTGGAGCTCGAGTTGCAGGTGGTGGCCGTGGGTGACAAGGCAAAAATGCTAGCCGTCGCCCGTCTCGGCAGTACCGCCCGGCTCACCGGTTTCCTCGCAGCAAAAAGTCTGCGGAGCAGGATGCCTGTATTGCACATCGATACGATCGAATTTTTGGAAGGAACGAATCATGGCATTCAAGCCA
>ERZ650300.2006-NODE-2006-length-11123-cov-6.470997_pt1 | contig 11123 bp, 6 predicted proteins | sample MGYA00376236_ERZ650300 | MGnify/ENA primary metagenome ERZ650300 (study PRJEB26733, sample SAMN07839303) | wastewater metagenome | biome: urban; feature: wastewater treatment plant; material: waste water | place: USA: North Carolina | collected 2016-04-28 ... | reverse complement strand
GCCATCCGCCCCCTGCACGTCGTTGGTGATGACGTTGCCATTGAGGACCAGGTTGCTCTCGCTCGCCGCCGTCGGGTTGACGTCGCTCACCGCCGTCGGCACGTCATCCAGCACCACGACATCCAGCCCTGCACTGGTCGTGTCGCCATCGAGGTCCGTCAACACGACGTTGAAGCTCTCCGTCAGAGCCCCATCATTTGCAGGTTTGTTATGTGTTTCGTTATCGTTCAGGGTGTAGCTGTAGGTCACGCTGCCAACCCCTGTCACCGGGTTGTAGCTGACGCCGGTCACCAGCAGTTGATTTCCCAAAGGACTGGGGATCCCCTGGGGGAAGGTGGTCAAGACCTGGCCATTGCTGATCAGCGTCACACCTCCCAGCGTCAGGCTTTGTACTCCATCTGCCGCATTGAATGTAAAGGTACTGCTCTTGGTCAAGGCGGCGCCATCGGGGGCTGAGCCATCCGGCAATGCGGCTTCTTCAAGGACAAGCTCACCACCCTCGACCTGCAATCCATTCAGCGAGACAGGCTCATCTACAGGGGTGATGGTGATGGTCAGAGTGGAGTCGTTGGTATCATCCCCATCCGTTACGGTGTAATTGACCGCAGGTACAGGGCCTGTGTAGTTCAGCGCGGGGGTAAAGGTATAGGAGCCGTCGGCATTGATGATCAGCGTACCAATCCCATCCAGCGTGCTCTCAACGCCGGCAGCAATTCCCTGATTGCTGCCCCAGCTATAGGAAATGACAGACGTATCAAGGGGACCATCCGGATTGTTGCTGTTGTCGAGCACATTGCCACTGATGGCCTGATCTTCCTGGGTAACAGCAGACTCATCCTGATCATCGAGCTGATTCTCGGGCAGAAGATCGTCTTCCTGCAGCACATTCTGATCGATCAACGTGTCATAGCCGGTATCGAATCCGGCCTCGGCTATAGTCGCATCTCCGATGCGATCTATGACAACAAAACCACCATTGCCACTGGCCCCAGCGACCCCGCCGATACCGCCACCACCACCGGCGGCAGGTGCCCCACCGGCAGCAGAGGCTTCGAAGTTCTTGGTCGGGTCAACCCCTTGCAGGATGGATTGTTGCAACGCCGCAATTTCTGGCGACACTTCAGGCGAGCCTTGCTGATGATTGGCAACCGATGAGGAAGATTGCCCCTCTGGAGGCATCTCTGTCCCTGCCGGGACACCATTGCCCTCTGCAGGTTTGTCATCGTAGGGCGCCAGCATCAATTTGGCATCATCAGCGATATTGAGTCTGGCGCCAGGCTGCAGTATCTCGCCAGGCTGGAGAGGGCGACTGCTGCCATCGGCAAGCAGGATCTGAACGTTGCCTTCTACGGAAGAGACGACCACGGTTTTGTCGATGATTTGGGTGCGCATATCCATTGCTCCAGGGTGACAGATCTTGATGCCTACACTCTAGATACGCCCCCGTCCTGCTTCCGTTGCAAAAATGTACAGGGTTGAGTCTCTTTGACTTCATCCGATGCAGCGAATCGAACGAATATTTTTTACATATAAAAATCAAATAAGTAACAGCGCGAGTTTTAGTGATATTACCTATATGTCGCGTAAAAATGATGTACATATTCTAAACAGATATAAAAAAGGGCCCTTAATGGGCCCCTTTCTATCGAGTTGTACCGCTTATGCCAGTGGAAATGCAGGGTGAACGAACCCCTGATAACCATCGATATGCAAACTGGACAACAATTCAACCTGCCGTTTATCTTCCACCCGGGTGGCGATGGTCGTGACACCCGCGTTGTGGGCAGCCCGACAGACAGCCGCCAGGAAGGAGGTATCGGCGCCTGGTTCCATGACCTGGCTGGTATACCCGTGGTCCACCTTGACATAAGCGGGGGTCAGCTCTTCCAGATAGCCGAGGGACTGGAAGTGCCGGCCATAGTGATCGACCCCCCACAAGAAGCCGTGCTCTCGCAACAGCTCAACCAGATGAGTCACATACTCTTTGTGTTTCATGATGGCCGCTTCCGGGATCTCGAACAGCAGTCGCTCCTTCAGCTCCACGTTCAGCGACAAATAGCCTCTGAGCCATGTCAGGAACTCATCCGAACAGAGAGAACCCGCCGTGATATTGACTGCCAACACCAATTCCGGTTGCTGCTTGAACAAGGGGACGCAGGCTTCCAGCACCGCCTTGTCAAACTCGGCCCCCATCTTGAACTGCTCGATCGCAGGCAAGAACTGCCCTGCGAAGTAATCCGTTCCATCTCGCGAGATGGCCGCGAACAACTCGGCATGCAGGCGGGTACCATCATCGAAGCGGCATGCAGGCTGTGCCTTGAAGCGCCAGAGATGTCTGGCAATGGCATCCTGCACCAGGTCTCGCCAGGCAAGGCGTCCCATCAGTCCCTGCTCATTGCCGCCTTCCATCACGACGGCACCGCGCCGCTCATTGCGCGCTTTGCCAAGGGCGTTATCCGCCTTCGTCAGCAGGGCCGAGAGATCGTCATTGCCATCACGGCCGGCGATGCCGACGACGGACAGCGCACCGCTTTCTCCCATGGGATTGACAACCAGATCGGCGATACGGCTGTTGATGAGCTCCGCCAGCTCCTTGAGCTGAGACAGATCATCGGTGGGGCAGAGCAAGGCATACTCCGTCGCCGAGATCCGGGCCAGCGCCGCGCCATCCCAGCCATCCAGCAGTTCCCTGAGCACCTGTGCAATGGATTTGACCATGTTGTCCCTTGCAGCAAAGCCCTCTTCCCGATAGAGATCGTCCAGCATGTCGACGGCCACCAGCATGACCCCGCCCTGCCCGGCCTCCGCAATCCAGGCATTGACCTGCCCGACGAAGTAAGAGCGGTTGCCAAGCCCGGAGACGGCATCCACATAGACGCGGGCTCGCAGATTCTCGGCCTCGTCGGCCTGCTCTTTGAACTGCACGGCAAGCTTGCTGGAAAGGGTATTGATGGCCTGTACCACTTGCCGCAGCTCGCGGGTCTTGGGCTCGGGAATGGCGTGGCCGAAATGGTGCAGCTCGATTTCAACCGCCTGATCGCAAATCAGCTTGAGCGGTTTGAGCAGATAATTGAGCGCCCGCATCAGCAAGAGAGTGGTGACGAGAAAGCCGACCAGGAACCAGGTGGCCAGTTCGCTCATTCCTTTCCAAAGCTCGTAGTAGGCTTGTCCAGGGTGGCCGACGACCTTCAGCTTGCCCAGTTGCAGCCAACCCGACGTCAAAATCGATTCATTGGCCACTTCAGGGAACAGCTCCAGCCCAATGAACCACTGTGGGACCCCTTCGATATGGCTGCTGTTCTCCAGCTCGATGACATCCTTGGAGGCCAGCAGATCGAGACGGACCAGCTTGTAGTAACCCCCGTCGAACACCGCCTTGATCACGGATTCGGCACTGACCTTGTCGCCGTTCTCCAGATAGGGGGTCAGCGCCAGACCCAGTGCGGTGGACGTATTGATGACGGTGGTCTCCTGCTGCTGCGCCAGGTAGTTGCGGGTCGAATTGAATTGCACCCAATAGGTGGCGGCAAACAGCAATCCGAACAGCAGCAGCATGGTTGCCAATAGTTGTCTGTAGAGCGTCATAGGTTAATCATCCAAATTGACCGCAGGCCGAGCCAATCGCCCCGATGTCATGCGATTGCGTAAGTCTGTCCATAATCCCAAGCGGGATGATTGCCCGGCCAGTTCCCCTTGACCACGCGCCTTCATCAGCCACAAGTGACTACCGTTAAAACTGTAAATTGGCAACAAATCCGCCCGTTGGGTCGCCGGGCGAATTGATCCGACAAGATTGTCCAGAATCAGGGGTACTGCCGCAGGCGTCTCATAGTAGGCAACGACCATATGAAACTGGTTATAATCCAATGCCTTGACATATACCATTCGCATTTTTTCATCAGGGATGCCAAGTTCCAGCAAGGTAAAATACTTGGAAATGCTGAAGTCTTCACAATCTCCCCCCGCTGCGCCCAGAAATTCCAGCGGTGTCGCCCAATAATCCTTCTTGTGCCACAACTTGATGTCATCGATGAAACGCATCTGGTTGAAGAACTGGTTCACCTTCTCCAGCTTCTGCCGATCCGTCAGCCCCGCCGCCTTGTTCTGCATTGCCAAAGTGCGCCAGCTGGTGACCCGTTTGCCGGCCCTGGGGCCATAGGTCTCCTCAGCGCGCTTGACCAGTTTCATATCCTCCGGTGAGAGAGGCTGGCTGGCGCTGAGCAGCAGGGGGATCGCCAGCAGGGCCAGCCACAGCAGGCGAACCCGCCAGGGCGCACGTGCACCTGCGAGGGCTCGATACCCATCACGTCGGCTCCAGCCTGTCGATGCCACCTCTTTCTGTGTCATGACGCCGCCATCATCCCCTGACCGCCGGACGCATAAAAGAATGACTGCAGCACGCTGCAGCCATTCCCCTTGCCTGATATGACATCAGTGGCAGGGCCATCAGTTGTTGTTGGCCTGCCATTCAGCCGGTTGCTGCACATTCAGGGCATTGAGCAGACCACCGGTGGCATTGAGGATACGATAATCCGCCAACAGGGAGTCGTACTCGGCCGTGATGTAGCTGCGGCGAGCCTCGAACAGTTCGTTCTCCGTGTTCAGCACGTCCAGCAAGGTCCGTTGGCCCAGGCCGAATTGCTTCTTGTACGCCTGTACGGTGTCATAGCTGGCGTCCACGTGCTCTTTGAGGAAGACTTTTTGCTTGGCCAGCGACTCTTTGGCGTTCCAGGCGAGGCGGGTCCCCTCTTCCACCTGACGGAAGGCATTCATGTGAATGTCTTTGGCCTGGGAATAGAGCGCTGAGGTTGCCTTGCTTTCTGCCAGATCGGACCCACCGCGGAACAGGTTGTAACGCATCCGGACCATGGCGGTGAGATCGTCGTTACGGCCTTTGACCGCATCGATGTCCTCGTTCCAGTTCTGATCCACTTCAAAGGCTACGTTCGGGTAGAACCCGGACTTGGAGCCTTCATGCTGGTACTTCGCCTCTTCGATGTCCTGCAGGGATGACAGCAGGGTCGGGTGAACCTCTGTTGCCGTCTTCAGCGCATCTTCCAGTGTTGCGGGCAGGAGTTGGGTGTTCGGTACTGGCTGAACGAGATCCTTGGGCACTTCATTGACGACACGGATGAACTCGCTCTCGGCATCCCGATAGTTGTTCTCCGCCGCCGCCTGATTGGAGTAAGCCCGAGCCACACGACCGTCGATCTGGGTCTGGTCAGCGGTCGACCCAAGACCGGAGTCGGTCCGTTTCTGGATGTCACTGCGGATCTGCTCGTGGGTTTCAAGGTTCTGCTTGGACAGCTCCAGGATCTCCTGCTGACGCAGCATGTTGAGATAGACCTCGGCCACGCGCAGGGCCGTGTTCTCCGCCTCGGAGATCATCGCCAGGCGCTGGGCCTGGGCGGCGGCATCGGTCCGTGCCACGTTGCTGCTGACATCAAAGCCGTCAAACAGCATCTGGCGAAGGCTGATCCCGGCCTCCTTGCGCGTCATGGAGTCATCGATCGTCTGTGAATTGGGACCTGCGGCACGGGTCGAGGGACTGTCAGTCTTCTCGTAACCGACGCCACCACGCAGATCAATGGTGGGGTAATAGCCGCCCTTGGCTCCATCATGCTGATACAGTCGTGCCTGATAGAGATCAAAAGCTTCCTTGATTTTCGGATGGGTAGCCAGTGACTGCGCCACTGACTGTTCCAGCGTCTGTGCCTGGCTCAGGCCCGGGAACAGTATGGTGCCACTAACCAGCATGGCAACAATCGTCTTCTTCATGGTATCTCCAGTCATGTTGTTTTTAGATTGTTGGCTTATCGTTCTCTCAGTGCCGACTGCTTAGCCCTCAAGATGGGTTTCAGCAAGTAGTCTAGGACACTTTTTTTACCAGTAATAATATCTGCACTGGCTAACATACCGGGGATGATGGGAAGTGCGTTAAGCTCATCGCCCAGATAACTCTTCTCGGTTCGTACTCGCACCAGATAGAAGGAATTGCCCTCCTCATCCTGGATTGAGTCGGCACTTATCTGTTCAACCTTGCCATGTAAACCTCCATAAATAGTGAAATCATAGGCAGTTATCTTGACCACGGCCTCCAGTCCGGGTCTGAGGAACGCGATGTCCTTGGGCGACACCTTGGCTTCAACCAGCAGGGTGTCTTCCAGCGGCACTATCTCCATCAGGTCCATGCCCGGCTGAACGACCCCACCCAGCGTATTAATCTTGAGCTTCTTGATGGTCCCCTTGAGAGGCGCGATCACACTGGTACGATCGACTCTGTCCCTGAGGCCGACCTGACCCTCCGACAACTGGCTCAACTTGCCTTGACGTTCGTTCAGCTCGGTCTGGGAGTCCGCCCGGAATTTCAGGGCGATATCATTTCGCTTCGAGATGGTCTCCCGCAGTACCGAGTTGAGCTTGGGCACCAGCAGGCGGTTCGCCTCCAGCTCCCCTTGCATTTCGTTGACCTGCCGCTCCAGTTTAATTAGCTCCACTTGAGGAACTATACCCTCTTTTGCGAGAGGACGGCTGATGTTCAGCTCCTGACGAGCCAGATCAACGCTGCGGCCCACGGTCCGGATCTTGGCATTGAGCTCTATGGTCTCCTGCTCTTTCTGCTCGATCTGCTGTCCCAGGATGTAGAGCTGGTTCTTGAGGTTGTTTAACCGCGCCTCCTGCACCGATCTTTCACGGGCGGCATATTCGGCAAATACATTCTCGTACCCTTCGGGGAACTCGATGGCCTGTTTGTCGATGGCTACCTGTTCACGCCAGCCCAGATTGGGCTCGTTCTTGACCACCACGCTGCGAATTTCGGCGCGCAGGCGGGCGATATCCCCCTTGAGGGTGACCAGCTCCTGCTCCCGTTCGCGAAAATCCGACTTGAAGCGGGTATCGTCGATGCGCAGCAGTGGCTGTCCCTTCTCGACGATGTCCCCCTCCTTGACGAAGATCTCCTTGACGATCCCCCCTTCCAGGTTCTGGATCACCTGCAACTGGCGCGACGGTATCACCTTGCCCTGGCCGACTGTCACTTCATCCAGCTCTGCCCAGGCTGCCCAGACGATGGCGCTGACAAAAAACAGGAAGCAGGCCCACAGCAGGACTCTGGCACGGGTGGGTGTCGTCAGCAGCACGGCGGCGGCGCCGTCATCCACGTACTCGAGATGCTCGGGTGCAGGCAAGACCGTATCTGAGGGCGTTTTCTTGAACCAGTGGTTAGCCATTCGCCGTCTCCTGCACCCGCACCTTGCCTTCCTTCAATTGCTGCAACACCACCTCTTTGGGACCGTCCGCCACTATCTTCCCCTGCTCCACGACGATGACCCGGGAAGCGACATCCAGCATGGAGGTCTTGTGAGTGATGAGGATAAGGGTGGTTTCGGGGCCGAGCCGTGCCAGCTCCTGCTTCACGTGCATCTCTGACTGGTTGTCCATGTTGGAGGTCGGCTCGTCCATCACCAGAATGGGGGGATCGTTGAGCAGGGCGCGAGCCAGCAGGATGGACTGACGCTGGCCACCGGAGAGCTGACGTCCCCCTTCGCCAATCTGTCTGTCGAGACCGTTGGGATCCCGGTTGGTAAAGTTGGTGACCCCGGCCCGCTTGGCGGCGCGCAAGACACGGGCATCGTCCACCAGGGGATTACCCAGCATGATGTTGTCCCGCACGGAACCAAAGAAGAGGGTCACATCTTGCGGCACACAGCCGATGTTGCGGCGAATGATGGTCGGCGGCAGTTGGTCCAGCTCAAAGCCATCCAGACGCACCAGGCCGTCAGTCGGGCGATAGAGACCCATCAGCAATTTCTCCAGCGTGGTTTTACCCGCACCGATCCGCCCGATGATGGCCACCTTCTCACCCGGCTCGATGCGCAGGTTGATGTTGTGCAGGGTGCTGCTCTCCATGCCCGGATACTTGAAGGAGACATTTTCAAACTCGATGCGCCCCTGGATGACCGGATGGTGGATGTACTGCCTGCCCTCCTCCTGCTCACCCGGCGTCATCATGATCTTCTCCAGGATCTCCAGGGCAGACTTGGCCTGGTTGTAGCGGGTCGACAGCACGGAGAGCTGAACCATGGGAGCGATGGCGCGGCTGGACAGCATGACGGCGGCGATCATGCCCCCCATGGTCACCAACCCTTCCGAGATCTGGTAAACACCGACGATCACCAGTCCCACTGTCACCACCTGCTGGATGTAGCTCGCCAGAGAAGACATGGAGTTGGTGATGCGCCGGGTTTGCACGCCCCAGGTCGAGATGTGGGACACCGCCTGCTCCCAGCGGTGCTGGAACATGCTCTCGGCCCCGAAAATCTTCACGGTCTCAAGGCCCGAGATGCTTTCGATCAGATTGGCGTTCTTCTGGGAGGCGAGCCGGGAGCCCTCCTCGATGGATTGCTTCAGCGGTGCCTGAATGTAGAAGCTGTAGGCCACCAGGATCAGGATGGCGATGATGGGCACCACCACCATGACACCGGCGAAAATCCAGATGATGAAGAGGAAGAAGATGGCAAACGGCAGATCGATCAGGGTGGAGACGGTGGCCGACGTGAAAAACTCGCGCACCGATTCAAACTCCTGCAAGTGCTTGGCAAAGGCACCGGTCGACGCAGGCCTGGACTCCATCTTCATGCCCATCACCTTGGCAAAGATTTTGGCCGACAACAGCACGTCGGATTTCTTGCCTGCAATATCGATGAAGTAGCTGCGCAGCTGGCGCATCACGAAGTCGAAGGTGAACACCACCATGGCTCCAACCGCCAGCACCCAGAGGGAGTCGAATGCCAGGTTGGGCACAATCTTGTCATAGACGTTCATGGTGAACAGGGGGCTGGCGATGGCAAACAGGTTGATGAGGATCGAGGCCACCAGCACATCCCGATAGATACCGCGGGACTCGAACAAGGTGCTCCAGAACCAGTGACCATCACGGGTCTCCAGCACTTTGGGCGAGCGCTCATCAAACTTGAACTGCCGCTTGACGTAGAACAGACGACCATTGTACTCGTCACCCAGCTGGGCAAGACTGACCCATTGGGCCGCGTCTCCGGCCTGGGGAAAGATGACCCTCGCCTGGGTCCGTTCTTCATTCCATTCAAGCAAGATGCAGGCGCCGCCATTGCGCGTCTGCAAGACGCAGGGCAGCAGCAGGGAGGAGATCTGTTCAAGGGGCTGGATCACTTCGCGGGCAGAGAGACCGCCCCGCTCGGCGGCACGACTGAAGAGCGCCGTGCTGAGACGCCCGGAGACCAGTGGCAAGCCGGTGGTGAGAGCATCCTGACTGTTGGGCACCCCGTAAAAGCGGGTCAAAAAGACCAGGCACTCCAACAGTTCATCTATATGGCTGGTTTCTGCTTGCATAGCATCCCATCAAACATGATTCAGAAGGTTGTCTCGGGGCCGAATATCCAAAGCCCGGCGGCGATCCGGAAAAACAGAACAGACCTCGCCACCCAGACCCACAACCCGATTAGCGCACAGAGCCGGGACACTGCATGTCTCGCCTCCCTCACAGATTTTCATGCCGGAAACGGAGGGGACATACCAGGCACCTGATGTTGCCAAGAAATATGCCACCCGGTACGAAGAAAGCCCGCCCGGTATACAAACTGCAAAGAGTTATTGATAACTATATCTTTTTTCAAGCCGACCATCTTATCAAGGTGACTTGAACGAAACTATACTCCAAAGACTGAATTTCATCTAATAACCCACTGTTTTTTGACGAAATTAGAGTTGGCACTCGCCCGTGGAAGGGAGAGAAAAAGGGCGTCCCAGGCAGTGCCCCTGAGGGCCTGAGCGTGCCAGCGCCGCGGCAATGGCGGTCATGGCGCTCCAGCGATTCTCGCACCAGGCGGGGGCCAGCAGGGTCGGGCGGCGCGCCGACGCCGAGACCCTGTGATAGACCACCTCGGGAGGCGTGTACTGGATCATGGCGACCGCCGCCGCCACATACTGCTCCATCGTCAACACATCCAGCCGTCCCGCCTGCCACGCCTTGCCAAGAGTGCTCCCCTCCACCACATGCAGTGGGTGAAGCTTGATCCCCTCGACGCCGGTCTCCACGACACGGTGCAGGGTTTCCAGGCTGTCCATCGGCACCTCGCCGGGCAGGCCGACGATGAGATGGGCACACACCTTGATGCCTCGCAGATGGGCTCGGGCAACGGCATCGGCATAAGCGGCATAGCCGTGACCCCGATTGATGCGTTGCAACGTCTTGTCGTTGGCACTTTGCAGCCCGAGCTCCAGCCACACCTCGTAGCCGCGGGCCTGATAACCTGCCAGCAGATCCAGCACCGCATCGGGTACACAATCAGGGCGAGTTCCGACGCAGAGCCGAGATATTCCGGCATTCCACTTTTCTTGGATATTCTGGTTACTGAAACAACTAAATGTAGCCAAATCAAATGACAACGTAGCTCCACTATCTTGTACAGTAGAAAGCTGTGGTATTTCACCAATTTCTGAAAAATAACCATTTGACTTATCTGTCAATGTTAAACGACCGTCATCTGAAAGAGTCAACTCACCACGTTGAACTAAATCAGATATGGCCTCATCTGTCTCTCGACGGCTAAGGCCAAAATATTTTGAAATTTGTGACTTACTCATTGATGCCACATGAACAAGCCTCAGCACAAATTCCCTTATGAATGGAAGCCCCTTCTTAGAGATATATGAAAATTGAATATTAAGTTTATTGTCTTTCAAAAATGGTTTTATCCCCACTTTATTAAAAACTACTTCACTATTTAATTTTCCACTAATAACTATTTCAATAAATTGATTTTTCATCAAATTTTCTTTTAAAATTTCTATATATTCCATGTTTCTCCTTAATTTTTTTGTATGATATATTTTATCACTAATATTTCAAAAAAGCAAAAAATGAAGTAGAAAACTTCATTTTTACTAAACATTACTCTTCATAAAATTCAATTGGAAGATTATCTGGATCTTTACAAAAGAAAAATTTTTTATCTGTATATTCGTCCACTCTAATTTCCTCGCAATTTAGACCTAATAAATTTAATCTTTCTCTTTCTTTTCCCAAATCGTCAACTTCAAAACATAAATGCCTTAATCCTTTAGCTTCTGGGTTGCTCACTCTTTCA
>ERZ650300.2005-NODE-2005-length-11124-cov-5.809378_pt1 | contig 11124 bp, 6 predicted proteins | sample MGYA00376236_ERZ650300 | MGnify/ENA primary metagenome ERZ650300 (study PRJEB26733, sample SAMN07839303) | wastewater metagenome | biome: urban; feature: wastewater treatment plant; material: waste water | place: USA: North Carolina | collected 2016-04-28 ... | reverse complement strand
CATCACGGCCTGCAAGGCGCCGAAGATGTGGAAGCCGTCCAGCTCCACCAGCAGGGTGCGATCGCCGGATGGCTTGGTATTGTCTCAATCAGGGCTGATAAAAGGGTGGGCATGCTATCGCCTCCTTTATCAATAGCGATTGACCAGGATCAACAAGGGGAGGGAGAACGCGACCATACTTGTCTGATGAGTGTGAATATGGTGGTGAAAATGCCGCCATGTTCTGAATATGTGATGGTTACTTTCTAATTGGCTGTGCAAGTGAAGGCGGTGTCCTTCATCAGGCGGCCATGATGAGCCCTCCCTGAGAGCCTCGACGGCGTTGCCATGTTGCCTCCGATAGCAGATGGCGTGCCTACCACCCTCGCTTTCCCCGCTTCCCCGCCAACATGCCCCAAATTGTTAATATCGGGGCAAAATAGAACAATAAAATGCAAATGATATTTGTTACCATTCACATGCAGTAAGTAATCGAGGATCAGATGCAGCTTGTTCACCCCCCTTTGACCCTGGTCGCCGTGACCATCTCCACCCTGCTTGCAGGCTCTGTACAGGCCGCCGCGTCCGACAGCCAGGATACGGCCACCGCCGACGAGACCCTGACCGTGCTCGGCCAGACCTATCGCAACACCGCGACCAAGACCCGGCTCGACCCCATCGAGACGCCCCAGGCCATCTCGGTGGTGGATGGGGAGACCCTGTCGCTGCGCGGCGTCAGTTCGGTGAGCGAGGCGCTGCGCTACGTGCCCGGCGTCAACACCGAGCTGCGGGGCGGGGCGGTCAATCGGCTGGATCTGTTCAACATCCGTGGCTTTGACAACTACCAGAACTTCTATGACGGCCTGCTGCTCCAGTACAACGACTGGAACCTGCAACCCCAGATCGATCCGGTGGCCATCGAGCAGCTGGAGGTGTTCAAGGGGCCGACATCGGTGCTCTATGGCAGCATGCCCCCCGGCGGCATGGTCAACCTCATCGCCAAGCGCCCCCAGCGGGAGAGCAAGCACAACGTGAGCGTGGCGACCGGCACGGGCACCCTCAAGGAGATGACCCTCGACAGCACCGGTGCCATCAACGAGCAGCTCGCCTATCGGCTGGTGGGACTGGCCCGGGAGAAGGATGGCCAGGCGGTGACCTCGAAGGAGGAGCGCTACGTCTTTGCGCCGTCCCTGGACTGGCAGCTCGGCGAGCGCACCCTGCTGAACCTCAACCTTTACTACCAGAAGGATCCCGAGGCCGGCATCTACACCACTGTGCCCGCCAGCGGCTCGGCCAAGTCCAACCCCCTGGGACAGCTTGGCAGCGACACCTTCCTTGGCGACGAGAACTGGAACGAGTACAACCGGGATGTGACCCTGCTGGGCTACAAGCTGAGCCACGACTTCAACGAGCGCTGGCAGGTGCTGCAAAATGCCCGCTACATGGATGCGTCCGCCTATCAGCGCAACACCTACAACGCGGCCCTGGCGGCGGACAACCGCACCCTGGCCCGCAACGCTTATTTGACCGACGAGGCATCGAAAGGCTTTGTCATCGACAACCAGCTGGCGGGCAAGGTGCAGACCGGCAAGGCCCAGCACAACCTGCTGCTCGGGGTCGATTACCAGTACCTGGATGCCCATATCCTCTACCGGGATACCCTCGACTACTCGGCGCCCAGCATCGACATTTTCAACCCGAACCATAGCCAGATAGTCCCAGAGGCACTCACTTTCAACTACCAGGATAAAAAGGTGATCCGTCAGTCCCAGACCGGCGTCTATCTGCAGGATCAGGTGCGCCTCGATCGGCTGGTGGCCATCGGCGGCGCCCGCTACGACCGCTACCGGATGGACACCGACAGCCGGACCCTCTATCAGGGGGCGGACAGCCAGTCCCTGGCCCACATCGATCAGGACAACCTCTCCTTCCGCGTCGGCGCCCTCTATGAGCTGGATGGCGGCTTCTCCCCCTATGCGAGCTATGCCGAGAGTTTCGAGCCGGTGCCGGGGGCGGACAAGCAGGGCCAGGCGTTCAAACCGGCAACCGGTCATCAGTGGGAAGGGGGCGTCAAGTTCCTCTCCGACGACATGAGCAAGACGGCGACCCTGTCGGCGTTCCACATCACCAAGAAGAATGCCCTGGTGACGGATCCGGACAATGTCTACGGGCCCAAGCTGCAGACCGGGGAGACGGTCTCCAGGGGCATCGAGCTTGAGGGGAGAGCCGATCTCACCAGCCAGCTGGATCTGGCCCTCAACTACACCCTGATGGACATGGAGATCACGCGCGATACCACCACGTTGCAGGGCAAGACGCCGGTCTGGGTCCCCAGACAGATGGCGTCGCTGTGGAGCAACTACTACCCCGGCGGCAACCTCGAGGGGATGCGAGTGGGCGCCGGCCTGCGCTACGTGGGGGAGGCCGAGATGGATGCCGCCAACACCGACAAGGTACCGGACTACCTCCTGATGGACATGTCCGCCTCCTACGATCTCGCCGCCCTCAGCGCAAGCCTGAAGGGGGTAGGGGTATCGCTTGGCGCCAGCAACCTGTTCAACAAGACCTACTACTCCTGCTACGACCAGAACAACTGCTGGTTCGGGGCCGAACGAAGCGTGGAGGCGCGACTCAAATACGCATTCTGACCTTGCGCCCCGGCACGCGCCCGGGGCCCTTTCAACGAATGGGCGAGGAGAGGGGGCGCGGTGTGCCGCGCGGCCTTGGCCGGGAGAAAGCGGACGCGGAACGCGCCCTCGTCTCGGATCACCAGGCCCTGTTCGCGGCGGCGGCCAGCCTGATCCCGTCCCTCAAGGGGAACCTGGTGGCGGCCGGTGACGTGCGTCCGCCACTGACGGATGCCACCGGAGCGACGTCGGCCGAGGTGGCCGCAGCCCTCCATGCGCACTGGCAGCAGGCACACCCAGAGGCGGGGTCCGCCTACTGGCTCACCCGCAGCTGGGGCATGCTCTGCTGGCAATCCATCTATCTCGCCATGGTGGCCGTCTACCGCCATCAGGCCGTGCCTGCCCTCGACAGGCTGGGACAGGGGCATGAGGCCGGCGTGGTGTCGGGCTTTACCCTGCCGGCCGAGCCCATGATCAGAGGGGAGGTCGGCGTGTTGATCAAGACGGCCGGGGAGCGACTCCAGGCGCACTGGCAGGGGCAGTTCACCCTCCTTGGGACGGCGCAGCGGCTGCGCCCCGGTTTCGTGCGCCCGCTCCTGGCGGACGATCTGCTGGCGGCCCTGGTGCGGGTGCCCGATTTCTTCGGGGAGGTGAGTCGGGAGGAGGTGAGGTCCCATGCTCCCCTCTGGCTTGAATCCTGTGGCCTGCCGTCGGCACATCTGACGGGCTGGTGCGAAGCGGGCCTGCCCCGGGACGAGGCCTTCCCGGGCTATGTGCGCCAGCGCTGCTGCCTGCACTACAAGCGCCGGGATGGGGAACTGTGTGGCAACTGCCCGCGAAGGCTGGGTGGGGCGAGGGGTGATGAGTGCTGATGCCCGACTCTTCGTCTGCGCGGGCAACCCGTGGTGAAAGCCGCCTGATCCTGGCGGCTTTTTTGTGCCCGGCTTACTGGGCCGCCATCCGGGTGCGAATGCGCTCGAACAGGCTCTGCAGGCAGGCCTGATCTTTGTCGGCGGCGCGCACGGCGCCATACATGTGGCGGCGAATGCCCTCCCCGAGAGGGCGCGCCTCAAGCAGGCCCTGGCGCACGAACTCCTCGCTGGCCCAGCGGGGCAGGGCGGCGAGCCCGAGCCCGGCGGCGGCCATCTGCAGCATGACCGAGGTGTTGTCCACCGGCTTGCAGCGGGCGGGCTCCACCCCGGCCGGTTGCAGGAAACGGCTGAACACGTCCATGCGCGCCCGCTCCACCGGGTAGACCAGCAGCACCTCCGGCCGCAGATCGTCCGGTGCGATGCGCCGCTGCTGGCAGAGGGGGTGATCCGGCGCCATCACCAGGGTGAGATCGAAGGCGAACAGCGGCTCGAAATGAAGATCTCCGCGGGCCTGCACATCCGAGGTGAGCAGCAGGTCGAGCTGGCCGCCAAGCAGGGCACTGATGGCATCGAAACCCGGCACCGACTCCACCTCCAGATCCACGCCGGGCCACTGGCGGCGAAAGTCCGGCAACAGCGGGAGCAGCCACTGGATGCAGCTGTGGCAATCGAGGGCCAGATGCAGCCTGCCCGCCTCGCCGCTGTGCAGGGCGACCAGCTGGCGCTCGGTCTGGGCCAGGGCGGGCAGCACCTGACGGGCCAGGGCCAGCAGATGCTGGCCTGCCGCCGTCAGCACCAGAGGGCGGCTTTTTCGAAGAAACAGCTCCAGATTGAGGCGGGTCTCCAGCTCCTTGAGCTGGTGGGAGAGGGCGGACTGGGTGAGGTTGAGGGTGAGTGCGGCCCCGGCCAGGGACCCTTGCTCGGCCAGGGCGCTGATGGTCTTCAGGTGTTTGAGATCGATGCCCAGATTGCTGCTCTGAGGGGGGCTGGATGGGGTGGGCGCGACCATGGCACTGCTCCTTTGTGCGTCAGTTGAGAAATTCTTGAGAGCCAGTTGAAGAGGATTCAATAGCCAAGGTCACCTTATCTTGTCATTTTGGATGTGTAAACATCTGGATGGCCAAACAATCCAGATCCTCATCAGATAAACGAGCATAAGGAATGGAACCTATGACCTTCGCACACACCCTGGGCTTTCCCCGTATCGGCGCCAAGCGCGAACTGAAATTTGCCCTCGAATCCTACTGGCGTGGCGAAACCACCCAGGCCGAGCTGGTCGCCGTGGGCAAGAGCCTGCGTGAGCGCCACTGGCAGGCCCAGCGTACCGCCGGGGTCAACCTGCTGCCGGTGGGGGATTTTGCCTGGTACGATCAGGTGCTGGGTACCAGCCTGCTGGTGGACGCCGTGCCTGCCCGTCACCGCCACGGCGACACCGACCTCGACACCCTGTTCCGGGTGGCCCGTGGCCGTGCGCCGACCGGCCCGGCGGCGGCCGCTGCCGAGATGACCAAATGGTTCAACACCAACTACCACTACCTGGTGCCGGAATTTTACCGTGACCAGCGCTTCAAGCTGGGCTGGAGCCAGCTCTTTGACGAGGTGGAAGAGGCCAAGGCCCTTGGGCTGCCGGCCAAGGCGGTGTTGCTGGGCCCCGTCTCCTACCTGTGGCTTGGCAAGGAGAAAGAGAGCGGCTTCTCCCGCCTCGAACTGCTGGATCGCCTGCTGATCGTCTACCAGGAGATCCTGGCCAAACTGGCGGCCCAGGGGGTGGAGTGGGTGCAAATCGACGAGCCGGCTCTGGCGCTGGACCTGCCGGACGAGTGGCGCCTGGCCTACCTCAAGGCATATGAGCGCCTGAGCGGCCCCTGCAAGCTGCTGCTCACCACCTACTTCGGGTCCGTGGCCCATCAGCGGGACATCATCACCAGTTTGAAGGTGGACGGCCTGCACCTGGATCTGGTGGCTGCCCCCGAGCAGCTCGAGACCCTGGTCCCGCACCTGCCGGCCCAGTGGGTACTCTCGGCGGGTGTCATCAACGGCCGCAACGTCTGGCGTGCCAACCTGGCCAAGCTGGCGCCGACCCTCAAGGCCTTGAAAGAAAAGCTTGGCGAGCGCCTCTGGGTGGCCTCCTCCTGTTCCTTGCTGCACAGCCCGGTGGATTTGACCCTGGAGCACGAGCTGGATCCCCAGACCCGCAGCTGGTTCGCCTTCGCCCTGCAAAAGTGCTATGAGCTGGGGCTGCTGTCCGACTACCTGGACGGTGGCGCCCTGGACAAAATCGAGGCTTACAGCCAGCCCATCGTGGATCGGGAGTCTGACAGCCGGGTTCACAAGAAGGTGGTGCAGTCGCGCCTCGCCAGCCTGACCAACAGTGACTTCGATCGCCAGAGCGCCTACCCGGTGCGTGCCGACGCGCAGCGCTCGGATCTGAAGCTGCCGCTCCTGCCCACCACCACCATCGGCTCCTTCCCGCAGACCTCTGAAATCCGGGTGCTGCGTCAGGATTGGCGTGCCGGGCGCATCGATGACCAGGCCTACGAGGCGGGCATCCAGGCCCAGATCAAGGATGCGATTGAGCGCCAGGAGGCCATCGGGCTGGACGTGCTGGTGCACGGCGAGGCCGAGCGCAACGACATGGTGGAGTATTTCGGGGAGCTGCTGGACGGCTTTGCCATCACCCGCTTTGGCTGGGTACAGAGCTATGGCTCCCGCTGCGTGAAGCCGCCGGTGATCACCCGTGACATCGACCGTCCGACCCCCATGACCCTTGAGTGGACGAAGTTTGCCCAGAGCCTGACCGACAAGCCGGTGAAGGGCATGCTGACCGGCCCCGTGACCATTCTCTGCTGGTCCTTCCCGCGGGAAGACGTGAGCCGCGAGCAGTCCGCCCTGCAGATTGGCCTGGCCATTCGCGACGAGGTGGCTGACTTGGAAGCCGCCGGCATCAAGATCATCCAGATCGACGAGCCGGCGATCCGCGAAGGGCTGCCCCTGCGCAAGCAGGATCACCAGGCCTATCTGGACTGGGCGGTGCGCGCCTTCCGCCTGAGCGCAAGCCCGGTGGTGGACAGCACCCAGATCCACACCCACATGTGTTACAGCGACTTCAACCTCATCATCGAGGCGGTGGCGGCGCTGGACGCGGATGTGATCACCATCGAGACGAGCCGCAGCCAGATGCAGTTGCTCGAAGCGTTCGAGCGCTTCAACTACCCCAACGAGATCGGTCCGGGCGTCTACGACATCCACTCGCCGAACGTACCGAGCCAGGGCTGGATTGAAGACCTCATCCGCAAGGCTGCGCAACAAATCCCGGCAGACCGGCTCTGGGTGAACCCGGACTGCGGCCTCAAGACCCGCGGCTGGGAAGAGACCACCGCTGCCCTGAAGGTGATGGTCGATGCGACTCGGGCGCTGCGCGCCGAGCTGGCCTGAGGGCTTCCATTCACCCGGACGAGCGCCCGGTGAGTGTCACCAAGACGAGAGAGGGAAGGCGACAGCCTTCCCTCTTTTTTTGCATGGCCGCTCCCTAGAGGGGGATCAGGGCGGGCCGGGGTGCGGGCAGGTAGCGGGTTGGGGAAACCGACATCGTCACCCGGTGAGGGGCGCTTGCGAGCGCCTCGGTCAGCCACTGTTGGTCGAGGGGGATGGCATTGCGATCCTCGATCACCAGATTGAGGTGCTGGGCGCCCAGGCACCCGTAGCGGGCGGGGTCGGTCTGGGTAAAGAGGCCAAGACAGGGCACACCGCTGGCGGCAGCCAGGTGCAGGGGACCGGTGTCGGCGCTGACGAAGAGGGAGAGGCCGCCCGTGAAGCGGGCCAGCTCCCCCATGTTGCCAAGGGAAACGTGCACGTCCCCGAGCAGGTGCTCGGGGGCGGCGGGATCCGCGAGCTGGATCAGCAGGGCATCCGGGCTGTGACGGCGCAGATCCCCAAGCAACCGCTGCCACTGGGGCTGGGAGAGCCCCTTGCCCTTGCGGGCGCCGGTGAAAAAGCCGATCAGAGGACGGCCAGGATAGGCTCGTCGCAGCGCACTCAAGGCCGGGCTTGGCCCCTGCAACAGGCTGCCAAGGGGGATGGGGTCGGCCGGATTGCCCGGTATGCCGAGCAGTTGCAGGGGCTGGTGGGCGTAGTGGCACTCACTGTCCGGAGCCTGCGGACGCGGGAAGATGAGATCCCCATGGCCATCGTCGAAGCCGCATTTCTCCCGGGCCTGTACCCAGGCGGCGATGAAGTGATCCGTACTGGAGGCGAAGGGGACGTAGACCCTGTCGTAGTGCTGGCGGCGCAGACGCGAGAGTGCCGAGAGGGCGCCCGGCAGGTGTCTGCCCTGCAACCGGATCTGATGAATGTGCCGCAGGGGCAGATCGGCCAGGAAGGGGAGCAGGGCGGTGGGGCTGCACACCAGCTCCAGCTCGGCGTGGGGATGGGCGCGATGAAGCTGGTGCAGGAAGGGCAGCAGGAAGAGGTTGTTGCCGATGCGGTTGGTGCTGCGAATGACCAGGATCCGGCGGGGTGCCTGCGAAGAGGGCGGCAATGCGCTGCGACTGGCAAGCCAGCCGAGCAGGGTTCGCTCCAGTCCCGCCGTCCAGACCCGGCGTTGGCCGTCGAAGCGGCGCAGGGCATCGTTGAGGTGAGTCATACCGTTGGGCTCCAGTGTTGGGATGGCGTAAAGGGTGCCAGCGGACTCTTAAGACAATGTTAAGAAGGGAAAAAGCGTGCGGATGATGGCCATGGCGGAGCGGGGTGCTGGTGCGGGACGGGGGAAAGTGGCTAGAATTGCGCATTTGAAATAAATGTTATCGTCCGCGGGAGCACCATGCAGTTCAGGGATTTTTTGCCGGTATCGACCAATACCAGCGTCAAAGAGAGTTGTTACGGCGCCCTTGGCGCCCTCATCGGCTTGCTCGGCACCGCCTTGCTGTGTCGCTGGGGGCTGGGGCTCGAGGTGCACTGGCTCATCGCCCCCATGGGGGCCTCCGCCGTGCTGCTGTTTGCCGCCCCGGCCAGCCCCCTGGCCCAGCCCTGGTCCATCCTTGTGGGCAACGGGGTCTCGGCCCTGATGGGGGTATTGAGCGCGAACCTGGTGCCGGACATGGCTATCGCCTCGGCCCTGGCGGTGATGCTGGCCATCGCCGCCATGTTCCTCACCCGCAGCCTGCACCCGCCCGGCGGCGCCGTGGCCCTGACCGCCGTCATCGGCGGCGAGGGGATCCGGGCGCTCGGGGTCGGCTACGTGCTGCTGCCGGTGCTGCTCAACTCCCTGTTGCTGCTGAGTCTGGGCTTGCTCTACAACCGCGCTCTGGGGCGTCGTTATCCCCATGGCGGCAAGGCGGCGCCCAATCGCCACCAGACGGCGGATCCCCAGCCGAGTGCCCGACTCGCCACCCAGGACATCGACTTTGCCCTGCAAAAACACGGGGAACTGCTGGACATCAGCCGCCAGGATCTGCAGGAGCTGCTGCAGGAGGCCCAGCTTCACGCCCTGCGGGGGCGAGTGGAGACGGTACGGTGCCAGGATGTGATGTCGCGGGATCTCGTCGTGACGACGCCACAGGCGCTCGCCATGGAGGCGTGGCATCTGCTCTCCCACCACCAGATCAAGGCGCTGCCGGTGGTGGATGAGGGGGAGAGGCTGGTCGGCATCATCACCCTGCACGACCTGATGATCGACCGGGCGGGTCACCAGCCGAGGGCGAAGGAGGCCCTTGAGCAGCAGCAGGTCGCGGATCTGATGACCCGGGAGGTGCAGACGGCGCGGCGCTACCAGCCTCTCTACGATCTGGTGGAGGCTTTCTCCGACGGCGGACTGCACCACATGCCGGTGGTGGAGGGGGACCAGCTGGTGGGGATCATCACCCAGTCCGACATGGTGGCAGCCCTCTTCACCCTGGCCCTGCAACCCGGGCAGGCGGAGGAGGCGCCCGCCTGCGAGCCATAAGAAGCGGGCCCCTTGCGGGGCCCGTTTTGTTCAGGGTTTGCGGTAGACGGTCTCCCCCATGAAGACCGTCTGCTCGACCCGGGTCTGTGCGATCTGCTCCGGCGTGCCGGCCTTGACCAGGGCGAACAGGTCCCGGTCCAGCACGATGAAGTCCGCCGACTTGCCCGCCTCGATGGAGCCGGTGATGTCCCCCTGGCGGACCGCCCTGGCGCCGTTGATGGTGTAGGCGGCCAGCATCTCGGCAAGGGAGGTGCGCTGACTGGCCCTGAAGTCGTCGCCGCTGCCGGCCGCCTTCACTATGCCGGCGGCCATGTTCTCGAACGGGCGCGGATCCCGGCTGTCCACCGGGGCGTCGCTGCCCGCCACCAGCACGGCGCCGGCCTGGCGCGAACGCTCGACCGGGTAGAGGGCGTCATGGAGATAGCCCATGGGATCGTAGATGGCCTCGCTCAGGGACTGTCCTGCTCTGGTTGGCTGGATGAAGGGGCTGACCAGCATGTCGTAGGCGAGCTGGGGCGTGGTCCAGGCATAGGTGAAGGTGAGGTAGAGGCCAAGCTCGCCGAGGCGTTTCTGATCGTCCGGGTGCACCACCTGCAGGTGGGCCAGGGTGTGGGGGATGCCGCTCTCCCCGTTGCTGGCGCGGGCCGCCTCCAGGGCATCGAGGGCCACCCGGGTGCTGCGATCGCCGATGCTGTGCATGTGGATGCCAAACCCGGCCCCATCCAGCGCGGTGACGTAGCGCGTCAGATCCGCCTCCTTGTAGTTGACTATGCCGTTGCTGCCCGCATCCTCGCTGTCCGCTGTGATGCTCACCTCGCCGCTGTCGGGATCCAGGGCCAGATGGGGACTGTGGTAGTTCTCCAGCATGCCGGCATTGGGCAGGAAGGGAGGGCTAGTGAAGGGATCCCCCTCCAGCACGCCGTCGAGGAAGATCTTGACCGCATCGGCCTTGATCAGGGGGTTGCCTGCGAAGGCGTCACGCACCTGGTTCGCCTTGGCCAGGTGCCCGTCGATGTCCAGCTTGCCGCTGTAGTCATCCTGGTTGAAGCAGGTGGCGGCGGTGACGCGCATGTGCAGCAGATCCTGGTCCTGCATCTTGAGCATCCGCTCCCGGATGAAGTCGTTGGCGCAGGCATCCTGCACCCCAGTGATGCCGCGGGACGCCATCAGCTCGGAGATGGCGGGGAGTATCTTGTCATACTGGGCCGCCGCCTGTTCCCCCTCCGCGCTCAGCACCCCGGTGTCGGGGACCGCAATGGCGCTGCGGGCCGCGTCCCGGATCACGCCGGTTGCCAGATCCACATAGGGGATGAAGGCCTCGAACACGCCGCCTGGAGCCAGGGTGGTGGCATTGAAGCCGACCACATTGCCGTCTTCGTCCTGTGCCTGCGCCAGCGCCTGGGAGTTGTAGCCGCCCGCATGGCCGTCGACCCCGGCCAGCATCACGGGGTTGTTCGGCGCCGCCGCATCCAGGGCCGCCAGCAGGGTGGCATGGGTGGCGGTGGGGGTGTTGCCGTCATAGGGCGACCACTGGTTGACCACCAGCCACTCCCCGGGAGCCGGGGCGTAGCGGGGCAGGCACTCGCCGATCTTGGCCGCGAGCTGATCCAGGTTGACGCTCTGGCCGTCCAGATCGCACATGTCCAGCGCCACGGTGCCGAGCAGGTGGATGTGGTTGTCGTGCAGGCCCGGCAGCACCATTTTG
>ERZ650300.2002-NODE-2002-length-11136-cov-4.147821_pt1 | contig 11136 bp, 8 predicted proteins | sample MGYA00376236_ERZ650300 | MGnify/ENA primary metagenome ERZ650300 (study PRJEB26733, sample SAMN07839303) | wastewater metagenome | biome: urban; feature: wastewater treatment plant; material: waste water | place: USA: North Carolina | collected 2016-04-28 ... | reverse complement strand
TGGCAGTTGCTTACTCCACACGGCGTCGGCGTTCTCAGCGGCGGTCGGCCAGGCGCCTTGCACAGCGTCGACCGGAATCGTCGTCGCATTCAGCGCAGCCAGTACGGCATCAACCATGGCGCCCATGTCCACCCCGCCAGACGAGGCCGTATTGAGCTTGCTGCCCATGGTCCCGGTTTCATTGAACTGCGTAGCCAGCGCATCCCACACGGCACGCGCAAGGTTCTCCGGACTGAGTTCCGTGTAAGGCGTCCATTCGCCCTGCATCGAGCAGCGCCCCCTGAGGTCAGCCGATCCGGTGAAGGTGATATTCCCGTTGCCTTCAAACGGCACGATCATGCTCAGGCCACCCGATCCAGTCAGGGTAATATTGCCGTTGCCGTCCATCGTTCCCAAATCGCCGGTGCGCAACCATCCGTCTTCGGTGAAGACTTCGGCGGTAGCTTCGGGGTTTTTGTAGTAGCCGGCCATTACGTTTTCGCCCCTTACCTGTATCTCACCTGTTTCCGATTCGGGATTCTCCTTATATATACGTGCTTCCATGATATCGAGAATCTTACCCGACGAAGTGCGCACAAATTCATTCCACGGTGCGTAGCTGATAAGCGGTCCGCATTCCGTCATTCCATATCCGATGGTGAAAGGGAATTTTATCCTCTGGAAAAACTCTTCTACTTCGGGGTTCATGGCTGCTCCGCCAATAATAATTTCTTTGAATCGACCACCTAGCGCCTCAATGAGTTTTTTCCGGATCTGGCCGTAAATCTGGTTATCCAGCAATGGAATGCTGAGCGCCCATTTCATTCCCTTTTTGCTGATGAGAGGTTGAATGACATTCTTATAGATCTTCTCAATAACCAGCGGCACGGTAATGATGAGATTGGGCTTGACCTCCTCAAAAGCCTTCATGATGATTTTCGGTGAGGGAACTTTGCCCAAAAGAGTGACGTGCGTTCCCACGGCAGTGGCAGTGAGGAAGTCGAACGCACAGCCGTAAGCATGTGCCAAAGGCAGAAAAGAAAGTACTTTGTCGCCCTTTTTAAGTAATTCCGTTCGGATTCCAAAAGTAACATTACCCGCCAGGTTGTTGGCCGTAAGCATTACCCCTTTACTGAAACCGGTGGTTCCCGAAGTGTAGATCAGGACGGTAACATCGGAGTATTTGGGCTTCTGCGACGGGACGGGTTTTTCGGCGCCTTTTTTCTCCAGGGCGGCCATCGTCTTGTCCCCCGTGCCTTCAATCAAATAGATATGCTGGAGTGTTGGAATTTCCGCGGGGAAATATTTCACCTTCTCCAGAATTTCGGGCTTGGAAACGAGAAGGACCTTGACAGCGGCGTCCTTGATAATATATTTCCACATCGTCACCAGTTCTTTTTCGTACATCGGCACGAAGGCGGCGCGCAATCCCTGCGTGGCCATTTCTCCGATCACCCATTCCTTGCGATTGTTCGCAATGATTCCGACCGTATCCCCGGCCTGAACCCCTAGCGAAGCAAGACCACCCCGCAAATTGTCGACGCGGGCGGCGATTTGCGCGTAGGTTACCCACTGATACACCCCGGAAGAATCTTTTTCTCCAATAAACAGATTGTTGGCGTATTTGGAAACGCTGTTTTCAAAAATCTCCACCAGATTGTCCGGGGACTCATACGTGTTTTGATACTCGCCATATTCAAAAATCGCCATGCCCTTACCCGCTCCTTTCGAAATTTGATTAATCGTTGCTGAAAATTGACGCCCTCGTAAAAAGGAATTCAAACCGTCACTCCGGCGAACCCCGTATCGCAGTACGGGCAGGCGCCGGGGTCCATAACTCATTGTAATTACCGGATACCGGCCTTCGCTAGAGGTATGACGAAAAGAGCGCGAAAAAGACTTTTTACGAGGTCGTCATGTTTCGTTAGTCAATGAATTGAGAGCTTTGAACAATGTCATTTCGAGGAGCGTGAGCGACGAGAAATCTTAAGGATGGCCGTTTGTTCAAGATTTCTCCCTTCGGTCGAAATGACAAAAATGGCCGTTATTCAAAGCTCTCGAATTAAGCTGGACGCTTCTCTATCTAACGACGTTTGATGGCATCTTGTTGCATTCAAAATTGAAGCCCGGAAAGAGCGCTGAGGTGGTGAGAGAGCGAAGGAGCGGCCGGATAACCGTCTTTCCGATGGTCCTCTATAAGGGAAAAACCAGCGGCAAGTCAAGAGGTATTTTATTTTTTGTTCCGGATGCCCAGCGATTCGCAGAGGATCTCCGACGGATCGAACGCGTCCATCCCCGAAAGGCCGGAAAGCTGCATACGGCACGATCCGCAATCGGCGACAATCGCCTTTGCCCCGGTTTTGCGGATCAGTGATACGGCCCGCGCGCCCAGTTCGCAAGCCGTGGCTTCATTGGTTGTCTTGAAGCCGTAGCTGCCGGAGAGTCCGCAGCAGGCGTCATCGAGAATCGCTACATCCAACCCCGGAATCCGCTTCATCAGCTCGGCGGCCGGGTAGCCGATTTTCAACGCGCGCAGGTGGCAGGGAATGTGATAGGCCAGCGAGCGGTTAACTTCCCAAAAGGCGGGAGAGATCTCGCGCTCCGCGATCAGCTTGAGCAGGTATTCATGCAGGTCGTAGCTGTTTTCCGCGATTTTTTTTGCTTCGGGAATTTCCAGAATCCCCATGTAATCCTGCAACAGACACAAACCGCAGGAGGTGCAGGTATAGACGATGTCGTATCCCGCGTCGATATAGTTGGAAAGAGAAGCGACGTTTTTTCGCGCAAAGGTCCGCGCCAGCGCCAGGTTGCCGTTTCCCAGCGCGGGAAGCCCGCAACACACCTGGGGAGGCAGGACGACATTGATGTCAAAGGACTGAAGCATCCGCATGATCTTTCTTCCGATGTCGGGCCGGTAGAAGTTGATGAAGCAGCCGTAAAAGAAAGCGATCTTCCGGTTTCCGCGGCTGCGGATTTTCTTTTCTCCGCGCAGGGTTTTGAAGCTGAATTTGGGGAAGGGGATGTACGTCGCGATGCCCATTTGTCCGAGGATTTTTTTGCCGATTTTGGCGGCGGCTATCCGGTTGGCCAGCGGCGCCGTCATTGATCCGAGGGCCGAGAGATAGTAGTTGTTGGCAAAAAGCAGATGCGCCGGCGTGTGGGGGTGTTCCAGGCCGTACCGCTGCTGCACCCGGAGAATGATTTGCGCCGGCTCCACGCCGCAGGGACAGGCCATTTCGCAGCGTTTGCACTGGCTGCACAGAAGCACCCAGTCGTCGATGGATTTTTCGCGGCCGATGCGGAAGCGCTGGGCGTCGGGCCCCGCCTGCTTTGGGCCGGGAAATTCCGGCTGGACCCGGAAGACGGGGCAGCTTTCCACGCAAATCGTGCAGCGGATGCAATGCTCGAACGTCATCGCAGTCTCTCCAGGCAGGACCGGGCCGCGGCCCGTCCCGTGGCGATCGCAAAGCCGTGTCCGCAGCCGTTTTTCAGCGCCTCTGAATGGGCGAGAATCGAACCGCAGACGAAAACATTGTTCCAGGGAGAGCCTTGCGGGCAAAACGCGTCATCCACGACAATGCCCGCCTGGCTGATGCCGTGGCTGACGGAAAAATAATCCTGGTCAAACCAGTCATCCCGGTTTTCCGGCGCAAAAACGGGCAGGTCAAAAACCTTTTCCACGATCCGGTCCCGCTTTGCCCAGAGCCCTCCGCCGACAAAGGAGCCGGTGGCCAGAATAAAAGCCCGGGCATTGAGGCTGTTGGGCCTGCCCTGCGCCCCGGTCGAAACCGCTTCGATCTGGCGGTCCGATTTTTCGACACCGACGACCGGCCAGTTCCAGTAGATCACGCCTCCACGGCGCCGCAGATGGTCCTTCATGCCATTAAACAGCCTTCTTCCGGGCATGGACGGCGGAAGGGTGGGGATTTCAAAGACAGGGCGCTCCAGCCGGGATTCGATTTGCTTCAATACGGAAAATGCCGACTCCAGGCCCAGCACTGCGGGGAAAGCGATCTTGTCTTCGCGGATGTTCTGCCGCTCCAGCCACAGCAGAAAGGTTTCCCGAAAGGCGCTGTCCTCAAAATGGGCGGCGATGCCCATGGTGGTGGAAACCCCGGCGTCATAAGCGGAAAAGGAGGCGTTCGAAAAGCGGGAAAGGAGATAGCCGGGATAAAAATCCTTGAGGCCCGTGAAGGTGATGAGATGAATCCTTTCGTTGTCACTTTGCGGGGAGGCCTGCATCGTCGCGGGGACCAGGCAGGTGGTTTTGAACGCGCCGATGGCCGAAAGAATGCGGCGGTTTTTTTCCAACGTTCCCTCATAAGGCATGTCCATGTCCGCCATCATCTGCCGGAAGTCTTCGATGGACTGCCGCAACATTGCCTCGGGAACCAGATGGAAGGGATGCTCATCGGGCAGACCGGCGATTCCCGAAAGCGGTTGGTCGTCGCGGGAGCAGACATCGATGCAGCCGGTGGACAGGCAGGCGGTCGGTTCACCGGCGGTGACCAGCGCCACGCTTACGCCCTGTTGAGCGAGCCAGGCGGCCGCGGTCAGACCCGCCGCGCCCGCGCCGATGACAATGACATCGTATTCAATGACGCTCACGGGTTTTCTCCATGGCCAGAATGCCCAGATAAATATATTCGACCAGCTGCTCCTCCCGCAGCTGATCTCCCCACAGAGCGTAGCGGATTCCGCGAAAACGCCTTTGTAGAAATTCCCGAAGCGACTGCACGGACTGTTGGGCCGTCAGAATTTCCATGTCATGCATGACGCCCAGCGCGCGAAAGGTGCAGAAGCCTCCCTGGCAGGGGCCCATGCCCAGGCGCGTCCGGTGTGAAATGTCTCCCACATGGCGGGTGCCGGTTTCCCGGATAATATTTTCCACGCGGCCGCGGCTTACCAGTTCACATTCGCACAGGATGTTTTTCATATCCGCCAGGCGCCGGGACAGGGGATACCCGCTGAGTTCCTCCTGGCCGTCCAGCGGCTGGTCGGCCGTTTCGCAGTCGTGCTTCAGATTAAAGGCGTTCATGATGGTATCGACCATTTTTTCCGCCATCAGCCGGAAGGTGGTGAGTTTGCCGCCGACGATGCTGTACATACCGTTTTGATGGTCGATAATCTGAAAGCCGCGCGAGATTTCCCGGCTGTCCATCTTTTGCGATTTGAGCAGGGGACGGACGCCTGAAAACGCCCGGATAATGCGCGCCTTATGAAAATGAGGAATCATCCGGCCGGCCTCGCCGATGATGGCGTCCACCTCCGCGGACTGGGTCGAGAGTGCATCCGGGTCTTCCACAGAAAGCGACGTGGTGCCGGCGAGACACACGGCTTCGTTGGGAACAATGATGTCGCCGTCCGAGGAAGGCCGCAGGCGATTGATGACCATGTCGGTCAGGCGGTGATTGGTGATGACCAGGCTGCCTTTGGAGAGCGTCAGCGGCACTTCGCAGCCGGCCAGCCGGGCCACGAGATCGGCCCACGCGCCCGAGGCATTGACCAGAATGTTGCCGTGGATTTCTTTTACTTCGCCCGTGGCCGCGTCGGTGGCTTTGACGCCGATGCAACGGCCGTGGGATTGGACGATTTCCGTGACCCGGTGGCGGATGAAAATCAAGCCCCCTTTCATCTGCGAGGTTTTCATGTTGAGCAGGCACAGGCGGAAAGGATCGATCGAGCAGTCGGGAACCCGGATGGCTTCCTCGATGTCCGGATTCAAATTGGGCACGAGTTCCAGCGCTTTGGTGGAAGAAAGAATTTCGGTGGGGATGCCGATGTCGTCGCAGCTTCGCAAAAATCTTTCCCGGAAGAGTTTGGAATCGCCGGGCAGCCTCACGAATAATCCGCCGGTGCGCTCCACGCATTTTTCGCCGATGCGCCGCAGAATCAGATTTTCATCGTAGCATTCTTTGGCCGCGATGGGATCCGACACCGCGTACCGGCCGCCGCTGTGCAAGAGCCCGTGGCAGGCGCCGGTGGCTCCCGCCGCGAAATCGCCTTTCTCAATCAGGCAGTGAGGGATGCCGCGGAGCGCCAGGTCCCGGGCAATGCCGCAGCCCGTGGCGCCTCCGCCGATAATGATGACATCCGTCTTGATCATCTAAAATAAAATCTTCCTTTTAGCCTTCAGCCTTCAGCCTTTCCTTACTCCTCTTCCCATCCTCTGGCGCGTTCCACCGCTCTTTTCCAGCGGTCATAAAGCGTTTGCCTCTGCTTTGCGTCCATGGCGGGTTCAAATCTCCGGTTCACTTTCCGTTTCTCTGAAATCGTGGCCTGGTCATTCCAGAATCCCGTGGCCAGACCCGCCAGATAGGCGGCGCCAAGGGCCGTGGTTTCAATGATTTCCGGACGCTCCACCGGGACGTCAAGAATGTCCGACTGGAACTGCATGAGGAAGTTGTTGGCGCAGGCGCCGCCATCCACGCGAAGTTCGCACAAATCAATACCGCATTCGCTGCGCATCAGCTCCAGAACGTCGCGCGTCTGGTAGGCGATGGATTCCAGCGTGGCGCGGATAATATGGTTGCGGTTGGCTCCGCGCGTGAGTCCGACAATGGCGCCGCGGGCGTACATGTCCCAGTAGGGCGCGCCCAGTCCCACAAAGGCGGGCACCAGATAAACCCCATGCGTGTCGGGAACTTGAGTGGCAAAATATTCGCTGTCCCTGGCATCGTAAATGACGCGCAGGCTGTCGCGCAGCCACTGAATCGCCGCGCCGGCCACAAAGATACTGCCTTCCAGGGCGTATTCCACTTTGCCGCCCACTCCCCAGGCAATGGTTGTCAACAACCCCTTTTCCGAAAGGGCCGGCTTTTCTCCCGTATTCATCAACATGAAACAGCCGGTGCCGTAAGTGTTCTTGACCATGCCGGGCGTGAAGCAGGCCTGGCCGAACAGCGCCGCCTGCTGATCGCCCGCGTCTCCGGCGATGGGGATTTCGCCGCCCAGAACGCGCGCATCGGTGACGCCGTACACGGCGGAAGAGGGCTTGACCTCCGGCAGCATGGAGGCGGGAATATCCAGCTTCTCGAGAAGCATCGAATCCCATTTCAGTTCCCGGATATTGTACAGCATCGTGCGGGAAGCGTTGCTGTAATCCGTGACATGGACTTTTCCGCGGGTGAGGTTCCAGATCAGCCAGGTATCGACATTGCCGAAGAGCAGTTCGCCTTTCCGCGCCCTGTCGCGGGCGCCTTCGACATGATCGAGAATCCATTTAAGCTTTGTTCCCGAGAAGTACGCGTCCACCACCAGCCCCGTGTTTTCCCGGATGGTGTCTTCGAGGCCGGCGGCCTTCAGTTCGTCGCAGATAGACGCGGTCCTGCGGCACTGCCAGACGATGGCATTATAGACGGGCCTGCCGGTGGCTTTATCCCAGACGATGGTGGTTTCGCGCTGATTGGTAATGCCGATCGCCGCGATCTCTTCGGGGGAGATGCCGGTGGCGGCCATCACTTCGCTGGCCGCGCCGCGCTGCGAGCCCCAGATTTCCATCGGGTCATGTTCCACCCAGCCGGCCTGGGGATAAATTTGTGAAAATTCGTTTTGAGCGATTTTTACCACGACGCCATCCCGGTCGTAAATCACCGCCCGCGAACTGGTCGTGCCCTGGTCAAGCGCCAAAATGTAGGATTTCTTCATCGGCCACTCCTGAACACATGAATCAATATTTTCGGGCACTATGACATAATACAAATGTTTTTGCCAAAGAAAAAAGGCGGCAGGCAGCGCAGCGGCGCCTTTCGGGGAGCCTACCGCTTCATAAAAACATTTGACAGAAGAAGCCCGGCGGGGATAGCCTGCCAAAAAACAAAGACGCAATCACCGGAAGTTCAGGACCATGACCACAACCATCTTTTACTATACCGGCACAGGCAACTCCCTGTGGACCGCCCGCAGACTGGCTTCCGCTCTGGGAGAGACACAATGCGTCTCCCTGAAGCGGTGCACGGAGGAGAAGATTGTCTGTGGCGCCGAGCGGATCGGCCTTGTTTTCCCGGTGCATATCTGGGGCGTGCCGCCGCCCGTCGTCGAGTTTGTCGGGCGCCTCAACGTTGATCCGGCTCAATACCTGTTTGCGCTGGCCGTCAACGCCGGCCAGCCCGCCGCCACGCTGATCCAGTTGCAGAGCATTTTACGGGAGAAACAGCTTTGTCTCTCATCCGGTTTTTCCATCGATCTGCCCAGCAACTATATTCCCTGGGGCGGGGCCCCGGCGTCCGGCAAGCAGCAAAAGAAATTTGACGCGGTGCTCGCTAAATTGAACCGGATCGCGGCGGTGGTCCGGGGCAGGGATGAGCGGCCGCCGGAGAAGGGGCCCTTCTGGCAGAATTGGATGTTGTCTGCGCTTTACCGGATTTCCCTGCCGCATGTCGCCGGGATGGATAAACCTTTCTTTGCCGATGAAAAATGCAGCGCCTGCGGGATTTGTGAAAAAATCTGTCCGGCGCGTAATATTGAAATGGCTGAAGAGAAACCGGTCTGGAAGCACCGCTGTGAACAATGCTTTGCCTGCATCCAGTGGTGCCCGGAGGAGGCGATCCAGTACGGCAAAGGCACGAAGAATAAAAAGCGCTACCGTCATCCGGAAATTTCACTGAAAGACATGCTGGCTTCCGTCTCCCCCGAGAGGTAATTCAAAAACATGTCAAATTCTCTTTATATAAAAAAGCCTTATGACGGAGCTATATTATTTTGATGGACTTTTTTTCAAAATCTTTCATCGGATAATGTTTGACATTGCCCGTGATGAGAGTGGCCTTGTGGATCGCGCATGTGGCGGCAATCAGGCAGTCGTCCAGTTCCAATTGATGACTTTTAATGGTGCGACGGTAATATCCCGCCAGAGCTGCAATATTTTTGTCCACGTCAATCACCAGAAGGCTGTCCAGTAATTTTTCAGTTGGCTCTCGCTCTGTTTCCTTCATGCCGGCATATATCTCGCCGACGGTGATGGCAGAACAACATAATAATGAATTCCGGGCGGCCTCGCTGAGCGCCTTGCGGGCATCTCCATAGCCTCGCAGATGAAGGATCAGGATGTCCGTGTCAACGACGATTTGCCGCATCGGCCCTCTTTCCCCGCGTCGATTTTCTCAATGTACGCACAAAATCATTTATTCCCTTTGCCAATTCAGGGTGTTCCTGTTTTTTCCATATGCCGAAGGTCTCATCAATGGCTGTCTGCTGCCGCAGACTCTGGAGTTCGCGCTTCAGAGCCTGGCTGACGAACTTGCTTAATTCGCTTTTTCCGACAGTCGTCCGCAGTTCGTTCAGCAGGTCTTCAGGAATCTGAAAATTGGCCTGCTTCAATGCAGTATTCATGAGCTTTGCCTCCATATTCTATAGCTCTTTGTAAATATTTTTATAAATATAACCACGGCTGTCCGGTTAAAGTTATCTGACCAGTGCGTAATACGTTGATATTAGGTAATAAATGAGCCATTTTTATTTTTTCCGATTTGAATTTACATTGCACAATTTGTTCTGTACCTTCCTCCCGATAATGGGAGGGAGGGTTACTGATGAATACGGGAAAAACGGTTTTCTCGCAGATACTGGATCATCTTCCGCGCTATGAGTTTGACAAATTCGTTAAAAAACACGAAGGCAATCGCCGAGTACGCAAGTTTCCATGCTATGATCAGTTTCTCTGCCTTGCCTATGCCCAGCTTACGTACCGGGAAAGCCTGAGGGATATTGAAACATGCCTGAACTCTCATCGCGAAAAACTCTATCACGTCGGATTCCGAGGTTTGATATCGAGATCCACTCTGGCCGATGCCGGAGAGAAACGCGATTACCGGATTTATCAGGATTTCGCCTACCATCTTATTTCCATTGCCAAGAAACTCTATCAAAACGACGATCTGACAATCGATCTGGATTATTCTCTGTATGCTTTCGACTCAACGACCATCGACCTGTGCCTTTCCCTTTTCCCCTGGGCACATTTTCGCAAGACCAAAGCCGCTATCAAGATGCACACCTTACTCGATCTGAAAGGATCCATTCCGACCTTTATCAGCCTGACGACCGGCAAAGTACACGATGTCAATGTCCTGGATGCCCTGCCGCTGGAAAAAGATGCCGTCGTCGCCATGGATCGCGGATACGTCGATTTCGCAAGGCTTTATGCCATGAATCTCTTCCCCGCTTTCTTCGTGATTCGTGCCAAGAGCAATTTGCGGTACCGCCGCATTCATTCTCAGGAAGTGGACAAAACGCTGGGGCTTCGTTCCGATCAACACATCGTCCTGACAACCAAGAAATCGATGGACGCCTACCCGGAGGCACTGCGCCGAGTGACCTACGTGGATCTGGACACCAACAAACGTTTTGTTTACCTGACCAATATCTTTACCGTTCCCGCAACAACTGTCGCCGATATTTACAAGCAGCGCTGGCAGGTGGAACTCTTCTTCCGCTGGATCAAGCAACATTTGAGAATCAAAACTTTTTACGGGACATCGCCAAACGCCGTCAAAACCCAAATCTGGATTGCCGTCAGTATTTATCTGCTGGTCGCCATCCTGAAGAAGCGTCTTCATCTACCCGGAAACCTCCACACAATTTTGCAAATTCTGGAGGTCAACATTTTTGAGAAACGACCCATTATTCAAATAGTTAAAGAAGCTTATAAGCAAGAACCAGAACCTCTTTTATGCAACCAGTTGAATTTGTTCAATAGTTAACCGGACAGCCGTGATTTGCTGTTAATATTTGCTTGACGTATCCTTATTCTACTTTGCAATCAAGATGACACTATGATATATAATCGACATGGAGGTGAGCCATGTCGAAACAATCTAATATTGGGAAAGAAGAAATAGAACGAGCGAAACAAATGCGTGACCAGAGTACATCGATAACTCAATACCGTAAGGCTCTTTCAGTGATTTTAATGAGCCAGTTGGGCCTGACTGCCGATCTTGTTTCCGAATTACTTGGCGTCAGTCGTCGAACTGTTTTCCGGAGTCTGGGAGATATTCGCAGTCAAGACGTCACCGACAAGAAATTATGGGGTGGGCGACGTCATTGTTCCATGACGGTCGAAGAGGAACGGGAATTTCTTGATCCATGGGAAAATCTGGCAACTGCTGGTGGCATTCTAACTGTGCCGCCAATCCATGCGGCCTTAGTGGAGCGCTT
>ERZ650300.1992-NODE-1992-length-11176-cov-13.235500_pt1 | contig 11176 bp, 8 predicted proteins | sample MGYA00376236_ERZ650300 | MGnify/ENA primary metagenome ERZ650300 (study PRJEB26733, sample SAMN07839303) | wastewater metagenome | biome: urban; feature: wastewater treatment plant; material: waste water | place: USA: North Carolina | collected 2016-04-28 ... | reverse complement strand
ACGGCGCGATCCGCGACAAGGACACCGGCTACTTCACCATCACCGGCCGTATCGACGATGTGCTGAACGTTTCCGGCCACCGCATGGGCACGATGGAAATCGAATCCGCGCTGGTTGCTCACGAGAAGGTGGCCGAAGCCGCTGTGGTTGGCCGTCCGGACGATCTGACCGGCGAAGCCATCGTGGCTTTCGTGGTGCTCAAGGGTGCCCGCCCGACCGGCGACGCTGCCGCTGCGGTGACCAAGGAACTGCAGAACTGGGTGGGTCAGGAAATCGGCCCGATCGCCAAGCCGAAGGACATCCGCTTCGGTGAGAACCTGCCGAAGACCCGTTCCGGCAAGATCATGCGCCGTCTGCTCCGTCAGTTGGCCAAGGGCGAGGACATCACTCAGGATACCTCGACGCTGGAAAACCCGGCGATCCTGGAACAGCTCAAGTAATCCGTATCGTTTGATCGACCCGGCCCGAAGGCCGGGGCAGCCCGCAACCGGCGGTTCTATTGGCCGCTGGAATAAAAACAGAACGGGTTGCGCAAAGAAATAACAGGGGAGGAACCCGGCGCAGTCTGGCCGGGGGTTTGAGGGGGAGAAAAAGGCGCTTTTTAAGCGCCTTTTTTTCGTCCGCCGCCAGCAGCGAACGACGCCGGACGACGATTTGAAAGAAAGGCCGAATCGCGCATTTCAAGAGGTTTGGGGATTTTCCAGACGGTACTCGCCAAGCCTTCCTTTTCCGTTTATAAACTCCGGATAAACAAAAAAATATGGCGGGAGGAGAGATGATCAAGGCGACGTTGACCGGTCAGCGCCTGGTGGCGCTGTTCCTGCTCGGTTGGGTGCTGGTGAACTACCCGATCCTGTCTGTGTTCGACGTAGACCGCGTGTGGTTGGGGATTCCTGCCGTCTATCTCTACGTCTTCGGCGTCTGGGCTGCGATGATCGCGCTGATGGCGTGGATCATCGAACGCTAGCAGGCTCGCCATGCTGACCGGAACCACCATCGGGTTCGCGTCCTTCCTTTACCTGCTGCTGCTTTTCGCCGTGGCCTACTTCGGTGACAAGCGGGCCGACGCGGGGCGTTCGATCATCGCCAACCCGACGATCTACGCGTTGTCGCTGGCTGTTTTCTGCACAACCTGGACGTATTACGGCAGTGTCGGGCGGGCGGCCTCGTCCGGGCTCGGTTTTGTGCCGATCTTTCTTGGGCCGACGCTGGTCGTCGCCCTGTGGTGGTTCGTAATGTTGAAGATGGTGCGCATCGGCAAGGCGAACCGCATCACCTCAATCGCGGATTTCATTGCCTCGCGCTACGGCAAGAGTCACCTGCTCGGAGGGCTGGTGACGGTCATCGCGGTGCTTGGGGTGATTCCTTACATCGCACTTCAGCTCAAGGCTGTCTCCAGCAGCTTTACGATTCTCACCTTCTACCCGGCCATTGTGATGCCGGCGAAAGTCGATTCGGTGCCCTGGCTGGCCGACACGACGCTTTACATCGCGTTGATCATGGCGGCCTTCACGATTCTGTTCGGAACTCGTCATCTCGATGCCACCGAGCGCCACGAAGGCTTGGTGGCGGCGGTGGCCTTTGAGTCGGTCGTCAAGTTGGTGATCTTCATGGCGGTGGGGCTCTATGTCACCTTCGGCATTTTCGACGGCTTTGGCGACCTGTTCTCGCGGGCTGCGCAGCACGCGGACCTGCAGGGTCTGATGCACATGGGGGCGGGCGGCAACGGTTACGGGAGCTGGTTTGCGCTCACGCTGTTGTCGATGCTGGCGGTGATGTTTCTGCCGCGGCAGTTTCAGGTGGCGGTGGTTGAGAACGTCAACGAAAACCACCTGCGTCGGGCAATCTGGCTGTTCCCGCTTTACCTGCTGCTGATCAACATTTTCGTGTTGCCCATCGCGCTCGGCGGGCAGATGCTGTTTGCCGGGCAGAGCGTGGATGCGGACACCTTCGTGTTGACCCTGCCGATGGCTCACGGTCATGGCTGGCTCGCTCTGCTGGTGTTCATCGGCGGGCTGTCGGCGGCAAGCGGGATGGTCATCGTCGAAACCATCGCGCTCTCCACCATGGTCTGCAACGATCTGGTGATGCCGCTGCTGTTGCGCTATCGCTGGCTGGCGCTTCAGGGGCAGGAGGATTTGTCGGGGGTGTTGCTGGGGATCCGCCGTGGGGCAATCGTCTTGATCCTGCTGCTGGGCTATTTGTATTTTCGGCTGGCAGGCGAGGCTCACGCGCTGGTCAGCATCGGGTTGATCAGTTTTGCGGCGGTGGCCCAGTTTGCTCCGGCGATGCTGGGTGGAATGTACTGGCGCGGCGGTACGCGCTCGGGGGCGCTGGCGGGGTTGTCGGGCGGTTTTGCGGTGTGGCTTTACACATTGCTGTTGCCGTCCTTTGCCAAGTCGGGCTGGCTACCCGGCGATTTTCTGCAGAACGGTCTTTGGGGTTTTGAACTCCTTCGTCCGCAGGAGCTGTTTGGGCTGCAGGGGCTCGATCCGATGGCCAACGGTCTGTTCTGGAGCCTGCTGGCCAACATCGGCGGTTACATCTGCGTGTCGCTGATGCGTCGCCCGAATGCGGCGGAGGCGGGGCAGGCGACGCTGTTTGTCGACGTCTTCAAGCAGGGCGGTCCGTCTGGCGGCGCGCTCTGGCGCGGCAGCGCGCAGGTTGGCGATCTGCTGCCCCTGATCGGCCGGATCATCGGCCCTGAGCGAGCGCGCAGTGTTTTCGCCGACTACGCCCGGTCGCGGGGAGTGGCGAGCGTCGATGTGTTGCCGGCCGATGCCGGTCTGGTCCATTTTGCCGAGGCGACGCTGGCCGGCGCCATTGGCAGCGCGTCGGCCCGGGTGATGGTGGCTTCGGTGGTCAAGGAGGAACCGCTGGGGCTCGACGAGGTGATGAACATCCTGGACGAGGCGTCCCAGGTGCGGGCTTACTCGAAGCGCCTGGAGGAGAAATCCCTTGAGCTGGAAGCGGCGACCCGCGAGCTGCGCGGTGCCAACGACCGTCTCAAGGAACTGGATCGGCTGAAGGACGATTTCATGTCTTCGGTGACCCACGAGCTGCGAACTCCGCTGACGTCGATTCGCGCCTTCTCGGAAATGTTGCTCGAAGACCCGAAGATCGATCTGGAAGACCGCAAACGCTTCCTTGGCATCATCGTCAGCGAAACCGAGCGTCTGACCCGTTTGGTCAACCAGGTGCTCGATATGGCCAAGATCGAATCGGGACATGCCGAGTGGCACAACGGTGAAATCAATCTCGTCGAAATCATCGAACAGGCGGTCGCTTCCACCAGCCAGTTGTTCAAGGACAAGGGAGTGGCACTGGAAATGAACTTGCCCGCGAGCGTGCCCACGCTGTTGGCCGATCGCGACCGGCTGGTGCAGGTGATGCTGAACCTGCTCTCCAACGCCGTGAAGTTCGTCGAGCGGGGGAAGGGGCGGGTGGCGGTGACGCTGGCTCAGACCGCGGAGGGGATGCGTGTGGACGTGCGGGACAACGGACCCGGCCTCACCCCCGAGGAGCAGCTGATCGTCTTCGAGAAGTTTCGTCAGGGCGGCAACACGATGACCGACAAGCCGCAGGGAACCGGTCTTGGCCTGCCGATCAGCCGTCAGATCGTCGAGCATTACGGCGGTCGCCTGTGGGTGGAAAGCGCACCCGGCGAAGGCGCGACATTCTCGTTTCTGATGCCTTGCGGTAAATCAGCGGAAACGCCGGATGAGGCAGGCTAAACTATGAAAAGCTGTGCCCGCGGATGAGGCTTGCATGCCGATGGCCGCACTGCGGGCAATATTGGGGAGGGGGAAAAAATGACCAAAAAAATACTGATTGCCGACGACGAGCAAAACATCGTCATTTCGTTGGAGTTCCTGATGAAGCGCGAGGGCTTCAGCGTCTGCATTGCCAATGACGGGCAGGAGGCTCTCGACAAGGTGCGCAGCGAGTCGCCCGATCTGGTGCTGCTCGACGTGATGATGCCGCGCAAGAACGGCTACGAGGTTTGCCAGGAAATCCGCGCCGAGCCCGCACTGCAGGCCACACGGATTCTGATGTTGACGGCCAAGGGGCGCGAGACCGAAGTGACCAAGGGGATGGCGATGGGGGCCGATGCCTACATGACCAAACCTTTCTCCACCAAGGAGTTGGTCGCCAAGGTGAAGCTGCTGCTGGACATTCCGGCGTGAGTCTCAAATCGCGGCAGGCACTGGCGATTGCCACGGCCTGCATACTCGTGATTGGGGTGATGGCAGCGGCGGGCATCGCCGTGTGGCGCGACCTCGGGCCGGAGGAGCGCGGCGTGCTTGAGCCGATCCTCAATCCGCGCGTCGGCCTGCTGGTCATGATCGGTCTGGTGGGGGCTGGCGCGGCGGCGGTGCTGATGAAGTCCTTCACCGAAGCCCATCTTGCCGGGCCGGCGCTGTTGGCCGATGAGATCGGGCTGGTCGTCGCGACCGATCCGTCGCGACGCCTCAAACCGGCCGGTTCCGCCGATCTGCAGCGCATCGCCGAAGCCGTCAACAACCTCGCCGACCAGCGCCGCAGCCTTCAGGAAGACGTGGAAGCGCGCATCCGTGAGGCGCGTCTGTCCGTCGAGGAGGAGCGCAACCGGCTGGCGGCGCTGATGTCGGAACTCAACCAGAGCGTGGTGGTGTGCAACCTCGACGGTCGTATCCTGCTCTACAACAACCGCGCCCGGCTGCAGTTCAAAGCCTTGTCCGACGCGCCGACGGCGGCCGGTGGGGGCGAGATCATCGGGCTCGGGCGGTCGATCTACGTGGTCTTCGAGCGCAGCCTGATCGTGCATGCGCTGGAAAGCATCCAGGAGCGGATTCGCCGTCAGAGCGCCCAGCCAGTGGCCAATTTCGTCACCACTACCCGCGCCGGCCAGTTGCTGCGGGTGCAGATGGCGCCGGTGCTGACGGCCGCCACCGAGGCCGACGGGGAGAGCGCGGTGTCGGGTTTTGTGCTGATGCTCGACAACATCACCCGCAACTTCGAGGCCGAAACGAAGCGCGATCAGATGCTCCACACCCTCACCGAGGGCAGCCGCTCGTCCCTCGCCAATTTGCGCGCCGCCGCCGAGATGCTCGAATACCCGGATCTCGATGCGGAGCTCAAGGACCGCTTTCTGAAAGTGATCCGCGACGAAGTTCAGGGCATGAGCCAACGTCTCGACGACACCGCCAATGCCTTCGCCGACTCCCTCAAGACCCGCTGGCCGCTCGACGAAATGCTCGGGGCCGATCTCGTGGCGGCCGCCCAGCGTTACGTTGAAAAGAAAATCGGTTTGCCCACCAAACTGGAAGACGTGGATCCGGCGGTGTGGGTGAAGGTGGACAGCTTCTCTTTACTGCAGGCCATCGGTTATTTGGCAAGCCGGCTGTCGGATGAGTTCGAGGTGCGGGAGGTGCGTTTCCGTCTTACCTCGGCCGGGCGTCTGGCGCACCTGGACTTGATCTGGTCCGGTCAAGCGATGAGCACCGAAACCGTGATGGCTTGGGAGCTCGAGCCGATGTCTTTTGCCGGAGAAAGCTCGCCGCTTACGGTACGCGACGTCGTGGCGCGGCACGATGGCGAAATCTGGCTGCAGCGCGAGAAAACCCAGCACCGCGCCTTCTTCCGCCTGCTGTTGCCATCCGCCGCGCCTCAGGATCAGGTTGAAGCCGCCACTTATCTCAAGGGCGACAGTCGTCCTGAGTATTACGATTTCGATCTGTTCAAGCGTATCGAAGGCACTCACGAGTTGGACGATCGCTTGCTCTCCGAGCTGGCCTTTACGGTGTTCGATACCGAAACCACCGGCCTTAACCCGTCCGAGGGCGACGAGATCATCCAGATCGGCGCCACGCGCATCGTCAACGGCAAGCTTCGCAAGTCGGAATCGTTCGACCAGCTGGTTGATCCTCTGCGGGAGCTGCCGGAGGCATCCACCAAGATCCACGGTATCACGCCGGAAATGCTGGTCGGCCAGCCGCCGATGAGTAAGGTGTTGCCGGCCTTTCACGCCTTCGCAGCGGATACGGTGCTGGTTGCCCACAACGCGGCCTTCGACATGCGCTTTCTGGAGCTTAAAGAGGCGAGCAGCGGGATTCGTTTCGACCAGCCGGTGCTCGATACGCTGTTGCTGTCGGCGGTGCTTCATCCTTCCCAGGAGTCGCATCGGCTGGAGGCGATCTCGGAGCGGATGGGCGTCAATATCATGGGGCGGCATACCGCGATCGGCGATGCCATCGTCACCGGCGAAGTCTTCCTGCGCATGATCCCGCTGCTCGCCGAAATGGGGATACGCACGCTCGGCGAGGCGCGTCGGGCTTCCGAGAAGACGTATTACGCACGCATCAAGTATTGAGCGGCGGGCGCGATGTACTCCGAGTCTGAGCGCGGAGGTGGACTGGCGGCCTTGCTGCGCCGTCCTCCGCTACAAGTGGGGCCAGAAGTCAGTGTGCGCGAGGCGCTCGGACGCATGGGCGTCGAGCGGGTCGGAACGGTGGTGGCGGTGGCCCCCGCCAGTCTTCAGCCGCTCGGCATCCTGACCCTGAGGGATGCGATCGACCGTGTCGCTCTCGTCGGTGGAGATCTCGACGCGCCGGTAGCCAGCGTGATGACCGGCGGAGTTGTTGCGCTACCGCTGTGGGCCGGTGCCCATCAGGCGCGTTTGCTGCTCGCGCGCCACGATCTGCGTCATCTCGTCGTCGTCGATGAGGCCGGGCGTTTTGCCGGTGTAGTGTCGCGTGGCGATCTGTACGCCAGCCGACGCCTTGAGGCGGACGACCTTGTCGAGGCGATCCAGTCCGCCGCCGATGTCGAAGCGCTGGTAGAGGCGGCCCGGCAGGTGCAGGAAGCGGCGGCGGCGATGGTGGATCGGGGCGAAGGCGCCGAGCGGATCGGCGAATGGATCGCCATTCTCAACGACCTCATCGTGCTGGCGGCCATCGATCTGGCCGAAGCCGAATTCGAGCTGCCGATGGTCCGATGGTGCTGGCTGGCATTCGGCTCGGAGGGGCGTCTCGAGCAAACCCTGGCTACAGATCAGGACAATGGGCTCATCTTTGCCACCGACAATGGCGAGGATGCCGACCTTCTCAGGGCGCAGTTCCTGCCGTTTGCCCAGCGGGTCAATCAGGTGCTCGATGTCTGCGGCTTTCCGCTCTGCAAGGGCGGGGTGATGGCGGGCAATCCGCGGTGGTGTTTATCCTTGGGCGAGTGGCGCGGTTGCTTCGCCGAATGGATGCGTGCCGCCTCTGCCGACGATCTGCTCAACTCGACCATTTTTTTCGATTTCCGGCCGTTGGCCGGTGAATGGGCGTTGGCGGACGGACTCAAGCGCTGGCTGCTGAGTGTTGCCGAGGATAACCCCTTGTTCCTTCGCTTCATGGCCGCCAATGCCCTGCGTAGCGGCCCGCCGCTCGGACGCATCCGCGACTTCGTCGTCGACCGCGAAACCGGCTTGCTCGACCTGAAACGCGATGGCAGCCGGCCTTTCGTCGATGCGGCGCGAATCTACGCGCTGAGCCTCGGGCTGACGGAAACGTCCACGGCAGGGCGTCTGCGCGCCGCCGGCATCGCGCTACGTTGGGACAATCGCGAGAACGATGCGCTGCTCGAAGCGCTGGGGTTCATCCAGTTGCTGCGATTGCGCCGCCAGCGGAAGTCCGGCTCTCCGCCCAATCTGGTGAGGCCGGACGACCTGAACGATCTGGAGCGGGCCGTCCTGAAGGAGTCATTCCGCCAAGCCCGCAAGCTGCAGTACAAGCTCCAGTCCCGTTATCAGTTGTAGCGCGATGGGCGGGCTATACTCGCAGCCCTGCGGGCCGTGCAGATGCCGGGCCGGATCGGGGAGCAACAAGTGGGCCGGAACGTGACCAGCGTTGAAGGTGAGGAGGGCGCGAGACAGCGGGCCTATTGGCGCACCACCCTGCTATTGACGGCGGTGTTGCTGCTGGCGTGGGCGGGCGTCAGCTTTCTTCCGGGCTGGTTCGGGGACGAATTGAATACCGTGGTTTTTTTCGGTTGGCCGCTTGGTTTTTACATGGCTTCCCAGGGCGCTCTGATTGTTTTTCTGCTGATTGTCTGGATCTACGACCGCTGCATGACCCATCTCGAAAAGCGCTATGGCCTGAACGACGAGGACTGATCCCGCGCCGATGAGTTCTCAGCCAGCCTTCCTTCAGCGACTCGGACGTTATTACGTCATCTACGCACTCGGGTTCATCGGCCTTGTCGGCCTGCTCGCGGTGGCCGAGCAGTTCGGTTTGTCGTCGCGCTGGATCGGCCAGATATTCCTGTTCCTGACCATCGCCATCTATGCTGCGATCGGCGTGATGAGCCGTACTTCCGACGTGTCCGAGTATTACGTCGCCGGGCGGCGGGTTCCGGCGCTGTTCAACGGAATGGCCACCGCCGCGGACTGGATGAGCGCCGCGTCTTTCATCGGCCTTGCCGGCACCTTGTATTACTCGGGTTTTGAGGGCTTGGCCTTCGTGACCGGATGGACTGGCGGTTACGTGCTGGTGGCGCTGCTGCTGGCACCCTTCCTGCGCAAGTTTGGTCAATTCACCATTCCCGATTTTCTGGGCGCCCGCTACGAAGGACACTTTGCCCGGATCGTCGGCCTCTTTGCGGCGGTGCTGGCCAGCTTTGTCTATGTGGTCGCGCAGATTTACGGGGTTGGCCTGATTACCAGCCGTTTCATCGGCATCGAGTTCGAAATCGGCGTTTTCGTCGGGTTGGCGGGCATTCTCGTGTGCTCTTTTTTGGGCGGCATGCGCGCGGTGACCTGGACCCAGGTCGCTCAGTACCTGATCCTGATCATCGCCTATCTGGTGCCGGTGGCGATCCTCTCCTATAAGGTGACCGGCGTACCGATACCCCAGGCCATGTATGGTCAGGTGCTCAACGATCTTGGCGTGAAGGAGCTGGAGCTTTTTACCGAGCCGCGGGAGAACGAAGTTCGTCGTCTTTATCATCTTCGGGCGGATGAATACGCCCGCAAGATTGCCGATCTTCCCGAGTCTCTGACCACCGAACGGATCGCTCAAGTGCATCGGGTTGGCGAATTGCGCGCTCAGGGGGCCGCCGCCCGCGATGTGTCCGCCGCCGAGCGGGCGCTGCGCGATTTGCCGCACACACCCGACGAAGCGCGTGTCAAATGGGAACGCGCGCGCCAGGAGAACCAGGCGCGGACGACCCACCCACCGGCCCACGCCGAGGCGCACCCGGGCATCGATCGGGCCGCCCGCGACAACGCCCGCAACAACTTCATTGCGCTTACGTTCGTTCTGATGGTCGGAACGGCAGCTCTGCCGCACATTCTGGCGCGTTACTACACCACGCCCAGTGTCCGGGCGGCACGGCGTTCGGTTTTTTGGTCGCTGTTCTTTATTCTTCTTTTGTACGTCACGGCTCCGGCCTACGCCGTCTTCGCCAAGTGGGAGGTTTATAGCAGTCTGGTCGGCTCGAACATTTCCACTTTGCCCCATTGGGTTGCCTCATGGGGCAAGGTCGGGCTGGTCAAGGTCGAGGACATCAACGGCGATGGCATCCTGCAACTGGCCGAACTCACCATCAACAGCGACGCGATCCTGCTGCTTGTGCCGGAGCTGGCAGGCCTGCCCTATGTTGTGTCGGGGCTTGTTGCTGCGGGTGGGCTGGCGGCGGCCTTGTCAACGGCTGACGGTTTGCTGCTGACGATCTCTCATGCGCTGTCCCACGATCTCTATTACAAGATGATCAATCCCGAGGCATCGACTCAGCGCCGTCTGGTGATCACCAAGTCGCTGTTGTTGGTGGTGGCGGTGGTGGCCGCGTGGGTTGCGTCACTGCGACCGGACAGCATCCTCTCCATGGTTGGTTTGGCTTTTTCTATTGCGGCTGCCGCTTTTTTTCCGGCCTTGGTGCTTGGGATATTTTGGCGGCGGGCCAATAAGTGGGGGGCCGTTGCTGGCATGATTGCCGGTATGGGCATCACCTTGCTGTATATCGTGCGCACCCACCCGTTTTTCGGCGGCAGCATGGACGATGCCTGGCTCAATATCCACCCGATCTCAAGCGGGGTCTTCGGTGTTCCGGTGGGGTTCTTCGTGATTGCCATCGTCAGCCTGCTGACACCGCCGCCGGGTCCGAAAGTTCAAGCCCTGGTCGACTACGTTCGTATGCCGGATGGCGGGAAAAAGCGCCGATAAGCAAAAAACGGTTTGACACCCTGGGATTTTCGTATATAGTGCCGCCTCCACTTGGAGAGGTGGATGAGCGGTTTAAGTCGCACGCCTGGAAAGCGTGTTCAGGATAATATCCTGACGCGGGTTCGAATCCCGCCCTCTCCGCCAAGAATTCCCCGGTTGGTTTGCGTGTGCCAGAGAGTATCGGCGCACGCATTGCTTCGTTTGTGCGCCAGTCCGGAAGTGTTTTTACCTTGCCCTACCGTTCGCATGACGGAGGGTTTTGATCCAGAAGGAGATTTCATGCGTCATTACGAAGTGGTTTTCATTGTTCACCCCGATCAAAGCGAGCAAGTGCCCGCCATGATCGAGCGTTATCGCAGCCTCGTCACCACCCAGGGCGGCCAGATTCATCGTCTGGAAGACTGGGGTCGTCGTCAGCTGGCCTACCCGATCGACAAGATTCACAAGGCCCACTATGTGCTGATGAATATCGAGTGCGATCAGCCGACCATCGCCGAGCTTGAGCATGGCTTCAAGTTCAACGACGCTGTTCTGCGCCATCTCTCCATCCGCATGAAGCGCGCCGTTACCACGCCGTCGCCGATGATGAAGGAAGAAAAGGCGCGTTCCCTGACTTCCTCTGAAGAGGTCAAGCCGGCCGAGCAGCAGCCTGCCGCCTGATTTGCAGGTTCAGGGTCGCAACAGTTTTCAGATTGATGGCGTCCTGACCGAGATCGGTCAGATGCGTTACTCCCCCGGTGGCGTACCGGTGCTGGCAGGACGCATCGAGCACCGCTCGAAGCAGATGGAAGCGGGGTTTCCGCGAGACGTGGAACTTGAGTTGCAGGTGGTGGCGATCGGCGACAAGGCAAAAATGCTTGCCGTCGCCCGGCTCGGAAGCGCCGCCCGGCTTACCGGTTTCATTGCAGCAAAAAGTCTGCGTAGCAGGGCGCCAGTGTTGCACATCGATACGATCGAATTTTTGGAAGGAACGAATCATGGCATTCAAGCCA
>ERZ650300.1986-NODE-1986-length-11182-cov-11.731284_pt1 | contig 11182 bp, 10 predicted proteins | sample MGYA00376236_ERZ650300 | MGnify/ENA primary metagenome ERZ650300 (study PRJEB26733, sample SAMN07839303) | wastewater metagenome | biome: urban; feature: wastewater treatment plant; material: waste water | place: USA: North Carolina | collected 2016-04-28 ... | reverse complement strand
GGTTTATGATATTCCAAAACCTGAAATTCAAAGTTTAACTGAGGAAACAGACAATAAAATTTTAAACAAATCCTTATAAAGATTAAATAACGGAAGGCAATAGGATATTAATTCCTACTGTACTTCTGTTATTTTTTTACACTACATCAGTACTATAAAATTAACAATACCATAAATAATTACTACTTAAATTTAGTACATCCAAAAAAGGATCACTTAACCACCAAAAAAAAACCTAAAATTTTGGACAGACCCGAAAATATATGACCCCATACCCCCAAATAAATTAGATTTCTTTTTTTTATTTTCACCCTCTCTACCCCCATACCCTCTCAACAGTATGGACATATTACAAATTCAAAATTATAATTCTAATACAGAATAAATTACCTGTAGACTAATTCGGTTAAAGTTATCAACGAAACTTGTTTAATTATTTTAAAACAATCAATTTTATGGGTTGCTATTTACGTACAAGAAAAATACTCGTTTACTCTATTACAACCTTTAAAGTATACAAAGATGAATTCGTCAAGTTTCACAATCAAAAAATCAGTTTTATTAAATACCTTAAAAGAACTTACCAAGGTTTTAAATAAAGTTTCCAAATATAAATTTACAGTTTTAGAAATGACTGTTACTGATGGAAAATTAACTTTAGTTATTCCTGGTGCAAAATACATTTTAGACTGTGAAACAATTCACAGTGCGAAAGGGACTATAGATTTACCTTATTTCCTAGATATAATCAAATCGCAAAAAAAACAATCAATTACGTGCACATTTACTGACGATACTATTGAGATAATGGGTTTATTTATAAAAATTCAAACCACATTTTTTGAAACTGACAAAATTTTAAGAAGTATTAAATTACCTATAAATTATTCTGACTGGCATTTATTAAAATTAGAAAAAGAAGGTTTTACTATAGAAGAGATCGAATTCAATAAGTTATCTTATGAGGTTCATTGCGCAAAAAGAAGATTAAGGGCAAATATTCGTAAAACAACTGAAGTACTTCAAATATATGGGATTAGTAAAAAAGAAATTCAAGAATTTATAAGTAAAAAGATAGATTTATAGAATGGTTGGGCAATGGTTGGGCAACTTCCCAATAAAAAAGCCCGTAACACTTGAAAAACAAGTGATTACAGACTCTTTAAGTACCCGGAGCCGGAGTCGAACCGGCACGGTTTCCCACAGGTGTTTGAGACCAGCGCGTCTACCAATTCCGCCATCCGGGCTTAGCAGACTGAAATAACAACAGTTATTTCTCGCAATAAAGAGATATTTAGTGGTAGCTAAACGTCTTTTTCTTTAACACGGTGCAAATGTAAAAAATAAAATTAAATGTTCAACTAAAAATACTTAAATTTTTCCTTTCAGTCTTGAATAAATTTTCTAAATTTGCACCTCGTTAAAACGACACACACTAACTAACTACACCCGAGGCAAATACAATAACCTTTTAAATGTTTTTTTAAGATCAATTGTAGTACCCATCGGAATTAAACAACAAATTAAATGTCACACCTAGAACCTGAAGCTAAAATTTTTGCTTGTTCACAAAGTGTATATCTTGCAGAGCAAATTGCAAAAAATTACGGAATTCCTTTGGGAAAAGTTACCCTAGCTAAGTACAGCGACGGAGAATTTCAACCTTCTTACGAAGAGTCAATTAGAGGATTACGTGTATTTATCGTATGCTCTACATTCCCAACGGCAGACAATTTGATGGAATTATTAATGATGATTGATGCAGCCAAAAGAGCTTCAGCAAGACACATTACCGCCGTAATTCCTTATTTTGGTTGGGCTAGACAAGACCGAAAAGACAAACCAAGAGTTCCAATTGGAGCTAAATTAGTAGCTAATTTATTAGATGCTGCAGGGGCAACCCGAATCATGACTATGGATTTGCACGCGGATCAAATTCAAGGATTCTTTGAAAAACCGGTAGATCATTTATTCGCTTCCACGATTTTTTTACCTTATGTAAAAAGCCTGGGATTAGAAAACTTGACCATCGCCTCTCCAGACATGGGAGGTTCAAAAAGAGCTTATGCCTATTCTAAATTCCTAGAATCAGACGTTGTTATTTGTTACAAACAAAGAAAAGTAGCCAACGTTATCGACACTATGGAATTGATTGGTGAAGTAAAAGGAAGAAATGTAATCTTGGTAGACGACATGATCGACACTGGAGGAACATTAGCAAAAGCAGCCGATTTGATGATTGAGAAAGGTGCTTTGAGCGTAAGAGCCATTTGTACACACGCAATTTTGTCTGGTAGCGCTTACGAAAAAATAGAAAATTCAAAACTAAGCGAGTTGATCGTTTCGGATTCTATTCCATTAAGAAAAGAATCTAATAAAATAAAAGTGTTGAGTTGTGCACCACTTTTTGCCGAAGTAATGCACATGGTACACCACAACAATTCCATTAGTGGAAAATTTATAATGTAACATTAGTGAATAGTACTTAGTCATTAGTAATTAGCAAAAAAACAAGGCTAATCACTAATAACCAATTACTAATCACTCCAAAAGAAGAGTTTAATTAATAACTATTTAAATATTTACAATGAAATCGATTACAATTAAAGGATCAGAAAGAGAAAGCGTGGGCAAAGTGTCAACTAAAGCCTTACGTAATGCTGGATTGGTTCCTTGCGTATTATACGGAGGAAATCAAGCAGTGCATTTCTCAGCAGAAGTTATTGCATTCAAAAACTTGGTTTACACTCCAAACGCACACACAGTTGTGATTGAACTTGGAAACGGTAAATCTTTCAATGCTGTGTTACAAGACATCCAAGTACACCCAGTATCCGACAAAATTTTACACATTGACTTTTTCCAAATCCACGAGGATAAAGAAATTACAATGGAAGTACCTGTAAAAGTTATTGGTAACTCTAAAGGTGTTATGGCTGGTGGTGATTTACGTATGAACAACCGTAAATTAAAAGTAAAAGCATTACCAAAAAATCTTCCAGATTTTGTTGAAGCTGACATTACTCCACTTGAAATGGGTAACAAATTGTACGTTACTAAAGTACCTACACCAAACTTCAAAATCATGCACCCAGACAATACAGTAATTTGTCAAGTGAAGATCTCTCGTGCGGCTATGAAAGCAGCTCAAGAAGCAGCAAAAGCAGCAAAAGCTCCTGCAAAAGGAAAGAAAAAATAATTTTTTTCAATCATTATATCAAAGCGCCAGTTACACAACTGGCGCTTTTTTTATTCTGAACTTGTTTTAATCTGAACTTGTTTCAGGTTCTATAATTCATAATTTTAATTAGAAGCACACCTCCCTTCTATTAATCACGAATCCTCCTGCTGTCCGCTATATCTTTACTGCCGAACCCCGTCAGCAAAGGATGCCGCTCCCATCAGGGCTACACTACACGACTCCTTTCCATAACAATTACAGACTTTCAATTTAACTTCTGCACTAAATACACTATTTTTGCAGCTTCATAAAATAGATTCAAATTTTGTTTCCATCACGAAAAAAGTAGTGATACAAAGCAAAATAAAACCAGTGGTTCACGAACACCAAAAAAACATAGAGAAAGTGAGTAAAAAGTTTTTAATAGTAGGATTAGGCAACATCGGAGCCGAATATGTCAATACCCGTCACAATATTGGTTTTAAAGTACTCGACTTTTTGGCTAAAAAAGAAAGTCTAGATTTTCAAACCGTAAAACTTGGGGCTTTGGCAGAATACAAGTTCAAAGGGCGAACTTTCTTGCTTTTGAAACCCAATACCTATATGAATTTGAGTGGCAAAGCCGTAAAATACTGGATGGACCAAGAAAACATTCCACTAGAAAACATAATGATCATTACAGATGACCTTAATCTTTCCTTTGGAACTATTCGTATCAAAGGCAAAGGAAGCGACGGCGGCCACAACGGATTAAAAAACATCAATCTTATCTTAAATACCCAAAATTATACGCGCTTTCGTTTTGGCATAAGTGACCAATTCAAAAAAGGGCAACAAGTAGATTATGTCTTAGGAGAATGGGACGAACAAGAAAAAGCAGCACTTCCTGAACGATTAGAAATAAGTACAGAAATTATCAAATCGTTTGGCACCGCTGGACTTAACAATACGATGAATAGCTTCAATGGAAAATAAAAAAAGGGAAACATTATTTTGTTTCCCCTTTCTGTTTTTATAAAGACCTAAATAACAGCTATTGAATGACTATTTTTTTCACTTCTTTTCTGTCACCATCTTCAACAGTGACTACATACACTCCAGCCATTATCTTTTTCAAATCAATCGACTCACTAAAATTAGCTGTGGTCTCGTATTGCTTTTGATACACTTTTCGTCCTAACATATCTACTACCGAAACTACAATAGGCAAACTAGACACACTAGAAAACTCAATTTTAAAATTACCATCCGAAGGATTAGGGAATAATTTAAAATCGGCAATGCCCAATTGTTCTGTACCCAAAGTTGCTTTTTGAGTACAAATCGTCACTGAAGCCGAACTAATTGTTCCACTAGCAGCAGGATAATCGTCTCTAACTCGTAAAGTCCACGTCCCAGCTGGATTATGAGCATTAAAACCGCTCAACAAATCTGTTGGTGTGACAACTTGGAAGTCACTACTAGCACATTGAATTACAGAACCACTATCATCAATCTTTAATGTCAATGGTATTCTTGAACTCCCACAAACCCTTTGCAGCAATCGTACCGTTGTATTCTGTGGACTTACAATTTCCAATTCTACATCAGACATATAAGTGTGCGACAAAGCAACTTCAACATCAACATCAGTAACATTCCCCAAATCAGCAGGCACCACAATTTGTCTTGTGGTATAACTACTTACTCCATCAGGAATAGTAATGGGAGCTGAAAAAGTATACGTATTACAAGCCGAAACAGTTGTGTAACCTATAGCAAATGGGGTAGGATTCATCGAATAAAAAATAGAATTAGTAGGCTCTACCAAAATCCTACATTTCAAAGCGGTCACATCAGGCACCACAATAGATTGTGAGCCATCATTGGGCGTGTTACTAACTAAAGTTATTGGAAAAGTAAGACCACCATCTGTTGACAATTTGATATTCACATTAGATGCCCCCGACAATATATTAGTGCCATTTACACTCCACGTAATAGTTTGAGTAGAGCCTTGAGTCCAACTCAAATCCGTACTCGCTTGAGAAGTGACTTCAAAAGGACCAGCAGTACCACTTACGGTTACCAACATTTCATCAGAAGCTGTTTGTCCCGAACCTAAAGCAGCATTATCTCTAGCAGTAAAGACAAATGTCATTGTTCTTGCAATACTGCTTAAGGATTCCCATGTACTATTGAATCTGTTAATCAAAACGTTATTATAAGCAGGAAAATAGCGGATCAATGAAGTCGTTGGCAGAAAAGAACGAAATAAAGGCCCATCAGCCTTATCAGCTATAGCTAAACTATTACCTCCTGAAGTAGTAACTGCTGTATCATTTTGCTCCCAAACATAAGTAAAAGAACCAGTAACAGTTCCACTTGTAGTCCCTTTCAATACAAAAGGAGTACTTTTAGGAATCGTATAATCTGATCCCGCATTTACCGCAAATACAGCAGTGGTTATAGCTGTTTTAACTGGACATGTTTTGGGCGCTAAATTTTGCTGAATTTGATTAATACTAGCATAAGCAAAATAATCATCGGAATTGGATTGAACATCATAATCAGTAATACCCGCATATCCCATAATAGTCGACCCACTACCAGGCTCGACATTAGTTCCTGTATCTTCAATATCATACGAAAATGTATGTGTAGCCCCTAATTGATGCCCAAATTCATGTGCTACAAAATCAATATCAAAAGTATCTCCTTCGGGCTTACCATTTGCCGGGGAAGTAAAAGCTCTAGCTTTTTCTGAATCACAAACACAACCTATACAACCTGCATTTCCTCCATTACCCGAAGCACCAAATAAATGTCCGATATCATACTTATCAGCTCCTAAAATAGTACGAACGGTTTGTTCCAATTCTAAACTCCATGCATCAGGAGCATCACCATCTACAAGGTCTGAATATGGATCTGTTGCAGCATCAGTAAAAATAACTTTATCATTATCAGCGATAATAATCAATTTTAAAGCCAATTCCCTATTAAAAACCCCATTAACTCTAGTCATTGTAGCATTCATAGCCGTCAAAGCGCCTTGAACAGTTCCTCCGTGATAAGCAGTATACTCACCAGTGCAAGATAAAGCCAAACGCATCGTACGAAAAACACGATCACTAATTTTTGTCTTTGCTGTTTTAGACAATAAACTTGAGGTTAAATCTTTTTCATCGGTGGTACAACTCAAAGGCAATTCTCCTTTGGCTTTTTTGTCCGATCGGTACAAAACATACTTTTGAGTCTCTCCTTTTATCGGTTCCATAAACTCAGCTGGTCGACCATTGCTTCGCAAAACCATAGTTTGTATTCCTTTTTCTGAAGTGCTGAAATAAACTGTGGCATTAGGATCTGTAATCCCCTTTCCACTAAACGATTGAATCGTCGGAAATTGTGCCTGTAATGCTGGATCAAAATTGGAAGTTTCCCAGATTAAAAAACGCTCCATTGCCCCATCAGCATTAGGAAAACTAATTATTTCTTTGGCGGCATCCACTCTCTTTTCTCTGGTTACTGCCAAAGTTGTCTTCAAATTTTCAATATTCAATTCATACAAACCTTGATTGTCTCTTTGATCTGCAGCTTGAGTTCTACTAGAAATTGAAGCTGTCGAAACACGTTTCCAAAAAACTTTATCTTGAGCTTGAACAAGTGTTGAAACACAAAATAAAACCAAAAAAAATATCTTTTTTTTCATTAATTTATGGTTTTGAGACATTAAAGTTACTATTTTTATTTTTATGACTCCTAATATTTAAATGGAAACATTACAAATTTTTGTGTTATTTTTTTATGAAAAATAAAAAAAATTAACAGAATACCGTTGATAAAACTTAAAGTAAAAATACTATTACCACAAATAATTAAAGATTCGTCTCGTAGTCAAAACTATTCTATTCATCAAACAAAATTACTACTGAATCAAAATTTGAACTATCAATCCTTTGGTCTTACTTTAAAATCATACTTTAATATTGCCGCTTTTCGAAATAGATAGTATAAATTTGCAGCTTTATAAATTAGTCATTTTGAAGATTTTTCACTCTATTAACGAATTTGTTGCTACCAAAAAAACGATTCTAACTTTAGGCACTTTTGACGGCGTTCATTTTGGACACAAAACCATTTTGAAAAAAGTAACACAAGGCACGATGAATGGAAACTACGAAAGTGTAGTACTTACTTTTTTTCCTCATCCTAGAATGGTGCTCCAAGAAAAATCGGAAATAAAGCTATTAAATACCATTGAGGAAAAAATAGAATTATTAGAACAATTAGGTATCGAAAACTTAATTATTCATCCTTTTGATACTACTTTTTCTCAATTAACTGCCGAGGAATTTGTTAGAGACATTTTGGTCAATCGTTTCAATATTCAAAAAATTATTATTGGATACGATCATCGTTTTGGCAGAAATAGAACAGCAGATATCAATGACCTGATTACCTATGGCAAAACATATCACTTCGAAGTTGAACAAATCACAGCTCAAGAAATCAATGCCATCTCTGTTAGTTCAACCAAGATAAGAACTGCCATTTTAGAAGGCGAAATTGACTTGGCTAATGCTTATTTAGAATATCCTTACCCTATTTCTGGTCAGGTAATTCAAGGCAAACAATTAGGCAGAACCATTGGCTTCCCCACTGCAAATATTGCCATAGCAGAAGATTTTAAATTAATTCCAAAAAACGGAGTATACGTTGTAAGCAGTTTCATTGACGAAGAACTGGTTTATGGAATGATGAATATTGGCACCAATCCGACAGTTGGAGGCGAGAAACAAAGTATAGAGGTTCATTTCTTAGACTTCAGTAAAGATTTATACAATCAATCCGTTAAAATTTCGATTTTGCATCGTTTACGCTCAGAACAGAAATTTCAAAATATCGATTTTCTAAAAGCACAATTGGCACTTGACGAAAGCACTACAAGAAAATATATCACTGCCAATCAACTACTTAACAAAAGTTAATCTTTCTTAAAATAAGTTTACAGTCGTTTTTTTGAGTAACTTTATGGCTATTGAATTCATTTTCAATACACTAAAATCTAACTTAAAAAACTACATTATGAAAATTTCAAAAGAATTTCAGAACGGCTTTCTTATTTTTTTGGGTATTGCCATTTATTTTTTGTTCATGAACTTAGTTGGCCTGTCGGATGTTTTCTACTTGCGTTTATTCAACACGCTTTTTGTATTGTATGGCGTGAATCGAACCATTATGATGAACATTCACGATGGGGAAGTATTTTTGGTTAACAATGCAAAATCCGCTATGAAGACTTCCCTAATTGGTGTTTTCCTTAGCATTATAGGATTGATTATTTTTAGCTATTTGCAAGGAGGAGATCAATATGTACAATCGCTTTCTAAAACATTTCTTTTTGGCGGAAATCCATCTGTGATGACCTATAGTATTTGTTTGCTATTTGAAGGAATTGCCTCAACCGTTGTAGTAACAATGCTACTTCTCTTATATTGGAACAATCGATTGGTAACGGACTAACTTCTCTCCAAATAATACCGCTTTTAGCCCGCCTAGATTGTTACTTCAAAACAAATTGATTACTTTTGTGGCACTAAAAATGCACCTATGAGCAGTACAAAACACAATTGGACAAGAGAAGAAATCATTGCCATATATAATAAACCATTAATGGATTTGCTTTATGAAGCAGCATCTATTCACAGAAAAAATCATGACCCGAATGTAGTACAAGTTTCTACTTTGCTATCAATAAAAACTGGCGGATGTCCTGAGGATTGCGGATACTGTCCACAAGCAGCAAGATACCATACAGAAATTGAAGGAAATGATTTGATGTCTGTAAGCCAAGTAAAAGCACAAGCTTTAAGAGCAAAATCTGGAGGGTCTTCAAGAGTTTGTATGGGAGCCGCTTGGCGAAATGTAAAAGACGGTCCTGAATTTGATCAAGTACTAGAAATGGTTCGTACCATCAACAAACTAGATATGGAAGTATGCTGTACTTTGGGTATGCTTACTGAAAATCAAGCCAAAAGATTAGCCGAAGCTGGTTTGTATGCGTACAACCATAATTTAGACACTTCTGAAGAATACTATAAAGAAGTTATCTCTACAAGAGGTTTTGAAGATCGTTTACAAACTATAGAAAATGTTCGAAAAACGAATGTTACCGTTTGTAGTGGAGGAATTATTGGAATGGGAGAAAGTATCGAAGATCGTGCAGGAATGTTGGTATCACTTTCTACTTTAAATCCACAACCAGAATCAGTGCCAATCAATGCTTTAGTTGCCGTTGAAGGAACTCCAATGGAGGAAGAAAAACCAGTTGAAATTTGGGAAATGATCAGAATGGTAGCAACAACAAGAATTGTAATGCCAGAGACCCAAGTTCGTTTATCTGCTGGAAGAATGAACATGAGTAGAGAGGGACAAGCTTTATGCTTTTTTGCTGGAGCAAATTCTATTTTTGCAGGAGATAAATTGCTAACTACACCAAATCCCGATGTGAACGAAGACATGAAAATGTTTGAAATGTTAGGATTGCAACCGCAAAAACCATTTATAAAAATCATGCAACCTGAAACGGTAGAAGCAGAAGACTCTCAGTATAACGCACTTGGTGAAAAACCAAAATGGTCTAGACCAGGTCATACTATCGAAAGAAATGTAGAAGCTAGTAGTAAGAATAAGTAGAAAATATTTTACCATAAATTAAAGCTTTATTAACTTTGCTCTTAGTCCAAAAAACTAAGAGCTTTTTTTTAATTTTTAATTTCCTTCTATGAAACTGAATCTTACTAAAATTGAACGTGTTGAAACCATTTCAAAAGAGGATTTTTATAACCACTACATTAAAAAACAAAAACCCTTAGTAATACAAAAATTAACCAAAGACTGGCCCGCTTACGAAAAGTGGAACCTCAATTACATCAAAACTATTGCTGGAGATAAGATTGTCCCTTTGTATGATGATCGCCCAGTTTCTCATAAGGATGGTTTCAACGCAGCGCACGCCACTATGAAAATGGCCGACTACATCGACCTTTTACAATCAAAACCCACAAATTATCGCATTTTTCTATACGACTTAATGAAAGAAGTACCTGTGCTTCAAAATGACTTTAAATGGCCTAAAATAGGGCTGCGTTTAGTAAAACAATTGCCCATGTTGTTTTTTGGAGGAGAAAATTCTAAGGTGTTTATGCATTACGATATTGATTATTCCAATATTTTACATTTTCATTTTCATGGAAAAAAACAATGCATGCTTTTTGCTCCAGACCAAACTCCCTTTCTATACAAAGTCCCTCATGCACTTATAGCTAGAGAAGACATCGATTTTGACAATCCTGATTTTGATAAATTCCCTGCTTTACAAAAAGCAAAAGGATTAATCACAACCTTAGAACATGGCGAAATGCTTTATATGCCTGAAGGGTATTGGCACTATATGAAATACTTGACTCCTGGATTTTCAATGAGTTTAAGAGCCTTTCCTAGAAGACTTAACAATCTATCAAAAGCAGTTTATAATGTTTTCTTTATGCGCTATTTTGATAGTATTATGAGAAAAGTCAAAGGGCAAGCATGGATTGATTACAAAAACGAAAAAGCCATAAAAGACACCGAAAAAATTTAACCGCAAGAAGTTTATAAGAAAAAACATTTAAGTCAAAGAAGTTTTTTTGGGAATAAGCTCCGTGTTTTAAACCATATAAGACAAATAAGGACATAGAAGTTTTTAGCTGATTCCTATAAAATAAAACACTTTTACTTTGTGTAGCTTAGTGCCTTCTTAGTGTTGCTTTGTGGTAAAAAAATTTAACCGCAAGGTTCGCAAGGGTTTACGCAAAGAACGCAAGGTTCAAGAGTATGGTTTTATGGTAAAAATTTTAACCGAGCAAACTTTAACAATTAAACTATTTAGATTAAAAGAAAAACCCTTTCAGAGACAAGTGCTTTGAAAGGGTTTTTAGTTGAAAAGCTATTTCTTTAGTAAATAATCTTCTTGTTACT
>ERZ650300.1985-NODE-1985-length-11182-cov-12.425452_pt1 | contig 11182 bp, 10 predicted proteins | sample MGYA00376236_ERZ650300 | MGnify/ENA primary metagenome ERZ650300 (study PRJEB26733, sample SAMN07839303) | wastewater metagenome | biome: urban; feature: wastewater treatment plant; material: waste water | place: USA: North Carolina | collected 2016-04-28 ... | reverse complement strand
GTCGGCCACCAGGATCACGATGTGATCGCCTTCCTGGCGGGCTTCGAGGCGGACGTTGGATTTTTCGGGCTTGCCGTTGGCGCGCCGCTCCTGGGTTTCCTCGACGCCGTGATCCACGGCGTTGCGGATCAGGTGGATGATCGGGTCGGACAGATCCTCGATCATCGTCTTGTCGATCTCGGTTTCCTCGCCGGCCAGCAGCAGCTCCACATCCTTGCCCAGATTGCGGGCGAGGTCGCGGGCGATCCGCGGGTATTTCTGGAACAGCCGGCCGATGGGCTGCATGCGCGTCTTCATGACCGCGTTCTGCAGATCGGACACCAGCAGGTCGAGCTGGCTCACCGCCAGATCGAGGGCGTGCAGGGTTTCGGTGTCGCTGCGGCCATTCAGGATGTCGCTGCGCAGCGCGTTGAGGCGATTCTTGGTAAGACCGATCTCGCCGGACAGGTTAAGCACCTGGTCGAGCCGCGCGGTATCCACGCGGATCGAGTTGTCGCGCTGCTTCTCCGTATCGCGCCGGCCTACCGGCCCGCCGGCGCCCGGACGGTCGGTCACGCGGCGGCCGACGGCGGCCTTGATGACTTCTTCCGGCGTCTTCTGAGCCAGCTCCGCGTCGCTCTGGTGCATGACGACCGAGGGCGCGGCCGGAGCGGCGGCCACGACCTTGGCGGGAGCGGCGGCGGGGGTGCCGGTCACGGTTTCGAAGAGGACATCCCAGTCCGGTCCGTCGCCGGATGCCCCGGCCGGCGCGGCGGCGGGAGTCGGAGCGGCGGCTTTTGCCGCAACCGGACGCGGCGCCGGGGCGGCGGCCTTCGGTGCATCCCCGGTCAGATGGCCGGCGATGGCATTGCGCAGATTCTCGATCAGTTGGGGATCGGCCGCACCGGGCTGCACGCCCTGCTCCAGGTAGCCGAACATGTCGCGCACGGCGCCGGTGGAGGACAGGATCACGTCCATGACTTCCGGCGTCACGACCAATTCGCCATTGCGAAGCTTGTCGAACAGATTCTCGGTAAGGTGGCACAGCGTGACCAGCTCGGTCGCATTCAGAAAGCCGGCACCGCCTTTGATGGTGTGGAAGCCGCGGAAGATGTCGTTCAGCAGCCCCGTGTCGGCCGGCGCCCGCTCCAGGTCCACCAGCTTGTTGTCCACACCGGACAGGAGATCGCCCGCCTCGACGAGGAAATCCTGCAGCAGGTCTTCCATCCCGGAAAAATCGCTCATTGCTATCGCTCCTTGCGGTCTGGTCCGCTAACGCCCGCTCAAAAGCCGAGGCTTTCCAGCAGGTCGTCCACCTGCTCCTGGTTGGAAACTACGTCGTCGCGCCCGACGGCACTGATCACCGGGCCGTTCATGAGGCCTTCGGGCGCCTCCGCCTTACGCTCGGCCGGCATGGCTTCGATCAGCACGCCCAGCAATTGCTGCTCCAGCGCCTGGGCGAGGTCGACGACCTTCTTGATGACCTGTCCGGTGAGATCCTGGAAATCCTGGGCCATCATGATTTCCATCAATTGCGCGTTGGTTTCGCGGCTGCCGGAAACCACCGAACCGAGAAACTCCCGCGTCTCGCCGGCCAACTGGCGGAACTCTTCCGGGCTCAACTGGTTGGCGTACAGCCGGTCCCAGCGACCGCAGAGCTTTTCCGCGCCGGCCTGAACCTTGTCCTGGATCGGCTTGGCGATATCGGTGGCATTGAGCACCTTGCTCGCGGCCTGCTCGGTCATCTCGGCGATGTAGCTGAGGCGCTGGCGCGCATCGGGAATCGCGTGGGCCGCTTCCTGCAGGCTGCGGTCGTAGCCGAGTTCGCGCAGGGTGTCGTGGAGCTGGCGGGTCATCACGCCGATCCTGTTGAATACCTTGTTGCAGCTGTGGGACTGCGCTTCGTCCGAGACATCGGAACCCTCCTCGTCGGCAGCGGAATATTCACTGGCCACCGAGTCGAAAAGCGCCTGCAGATCGTCGTCGTCGCCGCTGCTGCCGGTATCCGAAACGACTTCGAGGCGAGGCGGCGGGGCCACTTCCGCGGGGGAGCCGGCAATGCTGTCGAAGAGCGCCTGCAGATCGTCGCTGTCGCCGGATTCATCGAATTTGAGACGTTTTGCCATGATGGAACTCCGTCCTGTCCGGGGGGCCGTCAGGCCGCCTTCTTGCCCATCTTCTCGAAAATCTTTTCGAGCTTTTCGGAGAGCGTGGCCGCGGTGAAAGGCTTGACGATGTAGCCGCTTGCTCCCGCCTGGGCTGCCGCGATGATGTTTTCCTTCTTTGCCTCGGCGGTGATCATCAATACCGGCAGGTGCTTGAGGGACGGCGTGGCACGGATGTTCTGCAGCAGGGTCAAGCCGTCCATGTTCGGCATGTTCCAGTCCGTCACGACAAAGTCGAAGGGCAGGGAATTGAGTTTTTGCAGCGCAATCTGGCCGTCTTCCGCTTCATCGACGTTGGTGAAGCCGAGTTCTTTGAGCAGGTTGCGGACGATGCGCCGCATGGTCGAAAAGTCATCGACGACGAGAAATTTCATCTTTGGATCCGTCATGTTGGTGATCTCCGTTCAGTCCCGGCAGGACCGCATCAGCAAGGGGCGCAGGGTTTCGGCCAGGACGTCAGCATCGAACTTGGCAACATAGGAGTCGACGCCGACACTCTTGCCCATCGCCCGGTTGGCCTCGGACGACAGGGAGGAATGCATGACGACCGGAATGCCCTCGAAGCGGACATCCGACTTGATGTTGCGGGTGAGCACGTAGCCGTCCATTTCCGGCATTTCGGCGTCGACGAGGATCAGGCTGACTTCGTCGCGCAGGCTGATGCCCCGCTGCTGAGCGTGGCCGGCCATGCCTTCGAGACGCGTCCAGGCCTCCAGCCCGTTGAGGGCATGCTTGTGTCTCACGCCGAGCTTGTCGAGGGTTTCGGCAATCTTCTTGCGCGCCACCGACGAGTCGTCGACGAAGAACACATTGACCTCGTGTCCGCCTTCGAGGGGATGGATCTGGCCCACCACGGCCTCGCCGAAGGTGCTGGCAAGAATGGTTTCCACATCCAGGATGGACACCAGCTTGCCGTCCTGCAGTTCGGTGATGGCGGTGATGTAGTTGTGAGTGGTCGAGGTGACGTTGTCCGGCGCGCGGACCTTGTCCCATTCGACGCGAATGATGCGGTCCACCTCGTGCACCAGGAAGCCGAGCGTGCGCTTGCTGTATTCGGTCACCATCATCGATTCGCCGAGGGGCTCGCCGGGCTGGGCGATGCCCATCACCTTGGCCAGCGCGAGCACCGGGATGACGTTCCCGCGCAGGGAGATCAGACCCTCGACCCCCACCGGCATGTTGGGCGCTTTGGTAATGAAGGGCGTCCGCGAAACTTCGCGGACCTTGAAGACGTTGATCCCGAAGATTTCCTGCGTTCCCAGCGAGAACAGCAGGATTTCCATCCGGTTCGATCCCGCCAGCTTGGTCCGGGCATCGACGGATTCGAGCAACCCGCGATCGACACGATCCATGTTCATCTTGCTCCTCTTGGCTCAGGCAGATTTGGCCACGCTGGCGTGCTGCGTAATCAGCCGGCGGAGCACTTCCGCCAGACGCTGCGGCTCGAACTTGGCCACATATTCATCGACTCCGACCGAACGGCCGAGCTGCTGGTTGGACATCCCCGAAAGGGACGAGTGCATGATCACCGGCACCCCGTCGAACCGAGGGTCGGTCTTGATCTTCTTGGTCAGGATGTAGCCATCCATTTCCGGCATTTCCACATCGGTGAGGACCAGTGCCACCATGTCTTTGACCTTGCGTCCCGAGGACGCCGCGTAGGACGCGAGCTTTTCCAGTTCTGTCCAGGCCTGACGGCCATTCACGGAGCCGACATAGCGCACGCCGAGCGCGTCCAGCGTGCGCTCGATCTGCTTCCGGGCCACTGACGAATCGTCGGCGTAATAGACAGTGAGGGGCTCGTCGGCGACGATCGGATCGATCCCCTTGAACAGGAACTCGTCGTCGTAGCGGGTGGTTTCGGAGAGCACCTTCTCCACATCGAGAAGCATCACCAGTTTGGGGCCCGGCAGCTCGGTGACCGCCGTGACGAGTCCGCCGAGGTTGGCGGTCAGCATGTCCGGCGGCACGCGCATCTGCGACCAATCGAGGCGCAGGATGGTATCCACCGCCTCGACCAGAAAGCCCTGGGTATGCCCGTTGTATTCGGTGACGATCATGATGTCGCGCGGCGTTTCCGTTCCCATGCCGGCGTATTTGGCCAGATCCACCACCGGCACCAGCACGCCGCGCAGACTGACCATGCCCTCCACCGACGAGGGCATTTCCGGCGCCGCCGTGATGGGCGGCGTGCGCATGACCTCGCGAACCTTGAAGACATTGATCCCGAAGGTTTCGCGCCGCCCTGTGCGAGGGTCCTCGCCGAGGGTGAACAGCAGGATTTCGAGCTTGTTGGTGCCCGCCAGCCTGGTACGCGCGTCAATGTTTCTGAGAAGTTCCGACATGCTTCAATCTCCGTCGCTGGCCACCTGCCATCCCGTTGGAGCAGGCGCCGCCTTGGATGCAATATCGGCGGGGAGAGAACAATCTTGAGGGTCGCGAAAACACCGCCGGACGGGTTCCGCGAGGCGTCTCGGAGGCTACTTGAGGCTGTCGGGAGCCCGCTCGGCGAGCCGGAATATCACATCGACCCGGTTGCCCGCACCGCTATAGCGGACCTCCTCGCACACCCGCAGAAGCAGCGGAATACCGCGGCCGTGGCCCTTCAGCATGTCTTCGGAGGTGGGTTCGCGCAGGGCCGCCTCGACCTGGGCTTCATGGTCGAACCCCGGACCGGTGTCGGCGCAACCGATGTGCAGTACCGGCGACCGGCCGAGGTTCTGGCGCAGGGTCAGTTCGAACTCGACGGCCCCGACAGCGAGCCGGGCAAGACGCCGCGACCGCTCTTCGAGAAAGACATCCATGCCTTCGGAACCCACCTTGAGCGACGACGGCAGACGCAGCAGGCCGTGATCGAGGGCGTTGTTGAAGAGTTCGGACAACACCAGAAACAGCCGCCCGGCGAACGGCCGCACGCCCTCGAACTGCTCGATGGCGCCAAGAATCAGCGGCACCGCATCCAGACGCTTCAGATCGGTGGCGCCGAGGCGCAGCACCAGCCGCCAGTCGCTGGCCGTGAAGGGTGCCTGCAGTTCCCCCGACGGCGCCGCGGGAACCGGGTTGGGCGTGTCGGTGAGGGCGATCTGCGCGATGGAGATGTCGTCGCGGGGCGGGTTGCCGCCCGTCAGACGATGGACGATCTCGGTAAGCCGGGGTAGCCGCGCCGCCGCCGGCAGGCCGTTCAGCACCTCGCCGAGACCATCGACGCCAAGCGCCTTGTCGGCAGCGTCTTCCAGTTCGATGAGACCGTCGGAAAACAGCAGCAGGTGATCGTGAGGATTGACCACGTGGGAATCCACGGTGCCGTCGAACTCGTCGTCGTCCACGACACCGAGCGGAAAGTGATGACGGTTGAAGTGCAGGCGCACGCCGCCATCCGGACGCACCAGCAAAGGGCCGGGATTGCCACCGTTCCAGACCGTCACGTAACGTTCGCGGAAATTGACCGCCACCAGCGTGGCCGCGATGAAACGGTCGACCGGCAGCAACGCGCGCACCTTGCTGTTGATCTCGCGGGCAATGGCGTCGATCCCGAAGCCCCGCTCCGTCATGCGGTAAAACGGGGCGGTGACCGGCAACACGTTGAGCGAAGCCGCCAGCCCGTGGCCTGCGCCGTCCGCCAACAGCACGTGCAGGACGTTGCCCGGCGTGCGCGCGGCGGCAATGAGGTCGCCGCTGAATTCGGCGGCCGCGGCAATGAAATGGGAAACCACCGGGTCGCCGAGCGCCTCCCGGTTGATCAGGCGTTCCATCACGAAACGCGCCAGCCGCTGCTCTTCCTCCTGAATGCTCCGGTAGCGGGCCAGTTCCCGGTTGCGCTCCTCGGCCTGACGCTGCATGGCCCGGAGCCGAAGGATCACGCCGAGCTTGGCGTGGAGCATTTCGCGGGAGGCCGGCTTGCACAGATAGGCATCGGCTCCGGCCTCGAGCGCCCGCATCTGCGTGGCTTCGTCGAGGCTGCCGGTAAAAACGAGGCTTGGAATCCAGCTGCCGTCGGTGCGCGCCCGCACCGTCTGAAGCAACTCGATGCCGTCCATGCCCGGCAATCCGACGTCCGTCATCAGGACATCCGGATGAGCCCGGGCAATGTGGTCGAGCGCTTCATTGGCGGTACTGACACCGGCGACACGGTGGCCGAGTGCCACCAGATCCCGCCGGATCAGAAATAGATCGTCGGGGTTGTCGTCTACAACAAGGATGAAGAGGGATTCGGAATCGCGCTCCGCCACCGCTACACGATCGGAAAGAGCTTGCCGAAGTTGGCGATATCGAGAACCTGACGGACGCTGCCCTTTGCATTGGCCAGACACACCGTCTTACCGGAAGTCTTGGCCTTATCGCGCAGCATCAGCAGCATGCCGAGGGCAGAACTGTCGAGGTAGGCGACATTACCGAGATCAACCGCCACTTCTGTCGTGCCGGGGCTGCCCAGGGCACGTTCGACCGCATCCCGAAATTCCCGATGGGAATTGAAATCGAAACGCCCGGAGAGTTGAATTCTGGCCTGACTCTGCAGGGTGCTTACGCTGGTATCCATTTCTTGCCTCTAAATATCCGTCTACTTGCAACTGTGCCGGTGAAAACCAGCCGACCATCAACTCATGCCCTCAAGCCTCGGCGCTCAAGCCCTCGAAGACGGGACAGCACGCGTTGCCCGATTTCCTTCAGCGGCGCCACCTCATCGAGGGCGCCGATCATTGCCGCTTCCCGCGGCATACCATAAACCACACAGGACTCCTGGTCCTGCCCTATGGTCCACGCCCCGGCCTGCTTCATTGCCAGCAAACCCTGGGCGCCATCCTTGCCCATGCCAGTCAGAATCACCCCCAGCGCACTGGAACCGACATGACGGGCGGCCGAATTGAACAACACATCGACCGCCGGACGATGACGGTTCACCGGCTCCGACTGCGCCAATTCACAAACGTACCCCCCAATCACCCGTTTCAACGAGAGATGGGAATGCCCCGGCGCCAGATAGGCCGTTCCGGGCATCACCTTCTCGCCGTGCTCGGCCTCCTTGACCTGCAACTGACAAAGACCGTCGAGCCGTCTGGCGAAGGACGCCGTGAACATTTCCGGCATGTGCTGCACGATCAGAATCCCAGGCATCTGTCCGGGCAGAGAACATAGCACTTCCTTGATCGCCTCGGTGCCACCCGTCGACGCACCGATCAGCACCAATTTCTCCTGCAATACCCTTTCGGGAATGCCTCCGCCGCCCCCGCCACCCACCTCGGATGGCTCTCGCAGCAAGGGTTTCGGCGTAGTTTGCGCCTTGAAAGGGACACGTGGCCGGGCACTGTACGCAGCCCTGACCTTTTCACAAATTTCTACACGATAACTCTCGACACTTCCGCCGGCATCCAGCTTCGGCTTGGGCAGAAAATCCACCGCCCCCAGCTCCAGCGCCTGCAGCGTCGCTTCGGACCCACGTTTGGTGAGGCTCGAAATCATTACCACCGGCATAGGCCGCAGCCGCATCAGACGCGCCAGAAAATCGAGGCCGTCCATCTTCGGCATTTCGATGTCGAGGGTCAGCACATCGGGATTGTGGGTCTTGATCATCTCCCGCGCCACGATGGGATCGGGAGCCGCACCAACCACTTCCAGATCGGGGGCCGAATTGATGACTTCGGTCAGCATGCCGCGCATCAGCGCGGAATCGTCGACGATGAGAACCTTGATTACCATGCTCAGCTTCCAGTTCCAGACGAGTCAGACAAACCCCGTCAACCAAATAGCTCGACGTCGCCCTGCACATTGTCACGTCGAAGTCGGGCTTCGTATTCGCGCTCACGCGCAATAAGCGTGTCATTTTTCACGCGAACCAGTTTTTTCATCATCACCCGCCCGCTGACCGGAAAAAAATAGACTTTCCGCGGATAGATATCGAGCAGATCCTGCGCCACGACCGGGATGCGTTCAGTGGCGAGATAATCGAGAACGAATTCGGAATTCTTCTCGCCGACCTGAGCCTGGGTCAGGCTGGCAAGCACCTTTCCACCCCCGAAAACCTTCGCCTCCAGGCTACTTCGTCGCGCCCCGACTTTAAGCAGATGGTTCAACAACACTTCCATCGCATAGGCCCCATAACGGGCCGACGACGACAGCACACCGGATTCCGAACTCTCGGGCAACATGAAGTGGTTCATCCCTCCAAGCCCTTTGTCCCGGTCACGAATGCACGCCGTCACACAAGAGCCCAACACGGTAACCAGCAGCATGTCGGCGGTCGTGACGAAGTATTCTCCGGGCAAAACCTTTACGGCATCGCAATCGAAAGTACGGTCGAAATAACGGTTCGTCGCCATGTGCTCCACATAGCCGGCGTCATCGGTCACGGGCGTCCTTCCTTTCGTAGACCGTCCGGCCCAGCGAGCGGAAAAGATCGGCCGCGTGCAGGAAACTCTCCGAATGTCCCGCGAACAGCAGGCCGTCCTGCTTGAGCAGGGGCACAAAGCGTTTGAGGATCGCGTACTGGGTCGGCTTGTCGAAATAGATCATCACGTTGCGACAGAACATGATGTCGAACGGCCCCTGCAGCGCCCAACTGGTTTCGAGCAGGTTGATGCGCTTGAATTCGATGAGCCGCTGCAACTCCGGACGCACCCGGGCAAACCCGGCCTGGCTGCCCGTACCCTTGAGGAAGAACCGCTGCATGCGCTCCCGCGACAGCCGATCCACGCGGTCCAGACCGTAAACCCCGGCCTGGGCCGTGGCTAGGACGTTGGTGTCGATGTCGGTGGCGACGATCTGCACCGGCGGCGTCATCGTATTGAAGGCTTCGCAGGCCGTGATGGCGAGGCTGTAAGGCTCTTCGCCGGTGGACGCGGCGCTGCACCAGATGCGCAGCGGATTGCGGCCGGCGTGCTTCTTGAGGCGTTCGGCCAGAATATCGAAGTGATGTGCCTCACGAAAAAACGAAGTGAGATTGGTCGTGAGGCTATTGACGAAGGTCTCCCACTCCGCCGGATCCCGCTCGGCCCGGTCGAGGTAAGCGGAAAAGGTCTTGTCGCCCCGCGCCCGCAGCCGGCGGGCCAGACGGCTATACACCATGTCCTGCTTTACCGGAGACAGGGAGATGCCGGCGTGCTTGTAGATCAGCGCCCGCACTCGCTCGAAGTCCGCCGCGGAAAACACGAACTCCCGATCGTTCGTCGGCAGAGAGGGCGCAGCGACCGAAGGCGCGGCAGGCCTGGGCGTCGCCGGGCGAGCAGGGCTCGCCGTGGCAGTGCCCAAGGGCCGACGAGGAGACAGTTTTTCAGTCATGGCGCGGCGCTCTCTAGAACTCTTCCCATTCATCGTCAATGTCGCTCGCGGCGCGACCGCTCGCCCGACGCACCTTGGAGACCGCGGCGACCGGCTTCGGCGCGGCCGGACGAGCCGCCCGTTCGGGCAGACGGGCGACATTGTCGGGCACCGCGCTCGCCGAACCGGCAAGCTGCGGCGCTGCTCCGGCGTTCAGACGGAACATGGACACCGCCCGCACCAGAGTGCGGGACTGGTCTTCCAGGCTTTCGGCCGCCGCCGCGGCCTCTTCGACGAGGGCCGCGTTCTGCTGCGTCACTTCGTCCATCTGGCCCACTGCCTGCGTCACCTGCTCGATGCCGCCGCTCTGCTCCTGGCTCGCTTCCGAAATCTCCGCCACCAGCGCCGACAGCTTCTGGAAGTTCGTGACCACGTCCTCCATCGTCTGACCCGCTTCGTTCACCAGCTTGGCGCCGTCTTCCACTTTGTCCACGCTGTCCGCGATCAGCGCCTTGATCTCCCGGGCCGCCTGCGCGCTGCGCTGCGCCAGACTCCGCACTTCGCTCGCCACCACCGCAAAACCGCGTCCCTGCTCGCCCGCTCGCGCCGCTTCCACCGCCGCGTTGAGCGCCAGAATGTTGGTCTGGAAGGCAATGCCATCAATCACGCCAATGATGTCGCCAATCTTGCGGCTGGAAGCACTGATGGCCTCCATGCTGCGCACGGCCTGCTCCACCACGGCACCACCGCGCTCGGCCACCTCCACAGCATGGCCTGCCAACTGGTTGGCCTGGCGCGCCGTTTCTGCCGTTTGCCCCACCGTGTTGGCCAGTTGGTCGATGCTGGCCGCCGTTTGCTGCAACTGCGCTGCCGTCTGCTCAGTGCGCCCCGACAAATCCTGGTTGCCCTGGGCCATCTGGCTCGATGCGCTAGAGACGGCATCCACTCCCGTGCGCACTTCTCCCACCACGTCACGCAAGCGCTCCGCCATGGCCGCCAGGCTGCGCAGCAAGCGCCCCAGTTCATCGCCACGGTCTTCACGCACCTCCACATTCAATTGGCCCATGGCAATCGCATCTGCGCACGTGACTGCACGCGCCAGCGGCTGGGTGATGGAGCGCACCAGCAAGCTGGCCAGTACCACGCCCGTGATGATGAGGGCCAGCGTCAAGCCCACGGCCACCAGGTAGGCATTGCGCCGCTGCTGCACGGCCTGCTGGCGCACCTCTTCGCGCAACTGCTCTTGCAAATGCACCAACTCATCTTGCAAAGCCAAAAAAGCCTGCGTTGCCGGGCGCAAGGTGGACTGCGCCATGGCCGTAGCCTCTTGCACTTGACCGGCCTGGCGCAACTCGTGCAGTTGCAGCGCAATGCGCAAAAACCGCTTATTGCGCCCTACAATACTTATCCAATATGGACGAATTTTCTCTAATCAATGCGTATTTTAAACGCGCCATTTCTCCCTCAAAAACACCGCAGATTGATGTTGGTGTGGGCGACGATGCGGCGGTATTTCGCGTCACTGAGGGACATCAGTGCGTGGTCTCAAGTGATTTGTTGATAGAAGGGCGGCATTTTTTTGCCGATGCTTGTACTGGGGGCATTAGGCGGCAATATATTCAGTCATATTACTTTGGCGTTTGGAGCAGGAAGTTCTTTATATGCAGCTAATTTTATAGTATTTGCTATGGCGGCATATTTTGCAGCAGTAGTTAAGGCACCTATTACGGGAAGTATATTGATCATGGAAATGACGGGTTCATTCCAGCATATGCTTGCACTGATAT
>ERZ650300.1979-NODE-1979-length-11204-cov-4.284779_pt1 | contig 11204 bp, 18 predicted proteins | sample MGYA00376236_ERZ650300 | MGnify/ENA primary metagenome ERZ650300 (study PRJEB26733, sample SAMN07839303) | wastewater metagenome | biome: urban; feature: wastewater treatment plant; material: waste water | place: USA: North Carolina | collected 2016-04-28 ... | reverse complement strand
CTAAGGATAGGTATAACTCTCTCACAACAAGAGAGTTTATAGGGTTAAAGATAGATGAAGAAAACAAGATAACCTAGAGTAAGAACACATAAGGTGTTCTTGTTTTATGCTGTAAATAAAAAGATTATGGCAATATATAGTAATTATGAGCTTAGTCATAAGTTCTTTATAAACCAGTCTAACAACTGATGATCGTTAGACAACTTGAAAGGAAAAAACATCATGCTGACAAATCTGCAACAATGGTACGCCAATAACCTGATATTGGTCAGTGGTCACTACTCCTTTGGAGGCTTCAATGCCTTCTACAGTAATCAGACCCTCTGGATCATCAATCCAAAGGACATTGAGGAGTTTAAGAGACAAAACGAAACAACCAGCGAAAGATATAATCTTGGCACCACTAAAGAAGGTCAAGAATATATTACTTCGACCTATGGTCTGATCCTGGTTGGTGAAGTCGATAACAAAACAGATACCTTCACCTACGATGCATATAAGGTATTGAAGGTAGAACTGAGTGAGTCGCTTGGATACCTTAGCGGGCACTTCAAAAATAACATGAATGATCAGACTACTGAGAAGCTCATGGCTGCACATGCCGAGAGAGTCAAGCGGCGCAATGAAGAAGAAGCTAGGAGTCAAGCATACTTAAAGAAGATTGCTGATCTCAAGGCTGAAATCCTGACTATGTCTAAGAAAGACGGCTTTAAAGATCTGGTTGACCTTGCCTTCTCGCTTGACCACAGCTTTGACTACAGCGACGACATCAATGTATGGCGCCGTGGTAACGAAGCGCGTAAAATGGCCGAGATGAAGTTCACCGACTTTGGGTTAGATGGAAAAGTTCTCATGGACCGTATCATTAAAACGCATTGTAGCTAAGCTATAATAAGCGTCATAAAAGACTCCCCTTACGGTGAGTCTTTTTTTTTGTTCTTTTCTAGGTAACTTAAAAAATCCAAATCACAATTTTTGCGCCTTATATATACATGTCTTTATCACTGTCTTAATCGAGTAGTTTACTACTCGTATATACTCTATCAATTAAATAAGGTTTATTGTAAAGCCTTAAGCTTTACTTTATTAAATCTATTAGTTATAATTAAAATTTTACTTATAGTTTAATTGTATGTTCAGACAGACTTTTTCTGTCTGAGCGAGGTAGAGGATAGACGAAGACTGAGGATACCGAAGGTAGACGAAGGATGAGACTATACCACCGAGCGAAGACCACCCCTGGTGTCTTCTACGAAGTAGACATACTAACCTATATATAAGCAATAATAGGGGGCGTTAGCCCCCTATTATTGCTATGTCATGTAAAAGGTATACATATTATATAATAAGAATTAAAAAATAATAAAGCTAAAGTAGCTTTCTTTATACTACTGTCATATCTAGCCTTAGGTGTGATAGCTCTATTTATTAGAGAGCTATACATGATTACTATTAATATGTAGAGTAATTACATTATCTTTAATGTTTCTTTCCTATCCTTTCTAGTCGTTAAGTAGATGATTGGTTACTCTACAATCCTTTCGAGGTTTGGCTTGAATGGAGTGTTTGTTTTGGGATTTTTTTTGGTTTTTTGATACAACTTTAAAAGGACCACCCGAAGGTAGTCCTTTTTTGCTGTACTAATAAAGGAATTGAGTTTAAATGAAAAGAGATGACTTAATACTAATTAATGAAATAGACGATATGTATAAAAGAGATCAAGACATCAGAATGACAGGCACTGATAAAGAGATCTTGAAAGTAGATAAAAAGAACAGCGATATACTTTATTATTACGTTAGTAAGAACGGCTTTCCTAAACAGGAGGTCTTCGGACAAAAACGTTTCAGATACGCAATTACTATAGCTACTCATTGTAGGCATAATTTAAGACAACAGAATCTTTTTGTTAAAGAGATTGAACTAGTTGATTATCGAGGTTCAGAACAGCATTATGCTACATTAATCGATTCTAATCTAATATGTAAAGGTAGTTTACAGCTATATGGTACACAGGTTAGAATAGAGAATGGTGAGGTATTTATCTTACCTACTAAAGATCCTAAAGGTTTGAATAGACGTAGAAAGAAACTTGGATTAGAACCCATAGAAGCTTATCTCGATGGGTTTAAAAAGTAGTTTTTTTTTAAATTTCACTTATATATCATCAGTGTGAGTTATCAGTAGAAAATCTATTTCTGATGTAACGCTCTGATAATTTACAGGTAGTATCTCGGTCGACTGAAAAAAAAGTTTACCCATATTCTGAAATTGATGGTCTTTTTATATACGTGATAGAACTACTAATAAAGAAAATGAAAGATATTATAATGCTTGATCTAGTAAAGATTTGCGAGAATATCGATAGGTATGATAGATTAGTCATGGGACTCCATGGAGTAAAGCTAGAGTATCAAGGTGGTTTGGAGCATGTAGCAGCTCTGAAGAAAGATCCTCATCAAATAGCTAGCCTTGGAGATATCTTCAGCTTTAAGTATAAAGATCGTCTAACTATCAAAGTAGAAGAACAAAAGAAACAAGTAGAAGATCACCTCACCAATGTAACTAAAGCTGCACTACTTACCATAGAACACCTGGATAATGTGATGCTTCCTTGGATGGCTAGTACCACAGCAAACCTCTACAAAGTACCTGATTATGAGTTTGATCAGTTTTGTGGTGAGTATATTCTTTTTAGGCCACAGTACCAAAGTGCCTCTTCTGAGCTGGTGGACTACTTCAAGGAAGTAGAATTAAGAAGTGGAAGCTATGTTTACTTGATGGAGAGTCAAGGGGCATTCAACCATAAGTGTGATCGCTATCTAAGAGAGATAGAGTTTAAATCTTTAAACTTCAGAACTACAGTGGCGTTTTTTAGACTAGAGCCCTAAAAGGAGAGGATACTACCATGAAGCAATCAACGACAGTAGGAAGTTTGGATAAGGTTAATAGTTTCTTTCAGCAAGCTATTAATCAAAAGCATTCCATCTATCAAAGTAATGATGTACTATCCTTGTTGGTAAGTAAGGTCATGGTAGGCGATCAAGATACGTATCATGTTAAGTTGATGAAACAAAAGGATGAAGCTTGCGTTTGCTTGACTAAACAAATATGTGAGAACAAAGACGAATTGATGGATCATTTCATGTTCATCAAGGATGCAATCTTTTAGAGGATTAGAAATGGCAAGTTACACAGATGCCGATAAGATAATGGATGTGGATACTCTCATAGGCCATGTAAAGAAACTAGGTGGCTATGTAGAGGAAGAGACGGATAACATTTTAGTAAAGATTGAAAAAGGACATGCTGCTGTATTATGGCAGGGTGATAAGAACCTTGGAGCTTTCTTAATCTTTGATAAGGTTCGTATTTGTATTCGTCCTTATTACTACGATGCTTATGAGGAAGGTGCTGTAGGCACCAGACAAAAACACAGTGTTCCTCTGGCATATGAGAACTTAGGCGTTGAGCAGCGTGTAGAGTTGTTTAATAAGAAAGCTCAAGAATTCTACAAGAATGGAATAGCCGAAGGTTTTAAACTCGCACCGCCGTATGTGATCAAAGACCTCAAGCCATTCAAGATGAAGAATGCAGCAGGTAATAAGACAGCGTAATGCCGTTACTTGAAGATTATCTTACATGGAACTATAGACAAGTGGACTCCAAAAGTTATATACAGTTGTATAATTTGGCCGATGGAGAAATACTAGAAGGCGTCAAAGGTCCATCGTTGAAGATTGCTAGTGAGGTAACTGCTGATAAAGTAGATAAAATCCATGCTATAGCTTTACTCTACCGTGGTAAGGCTATTAGCAGCACTAGGTTCATCACACACCACGACAGTATAACTGCTCTTTATATGTATCTGGGTGCTAATCCTTTATATGCTCGAATACAAGAGTATATTGTAGGTTTTAGTACTTTAGATGATTGGTTCTTAGATCCTTGGCAAGCTTTTAGAATAGCCCAGGAGAAGAAACAAATACATGAGAGCTATTATTCTGAAGAGAGGCGTCCTCTATACACCAATCAAGTTTTATTTTTTAACAAGGATAAAGAATAATTTAGGTACAACAACCTAACGCAGAAATAACCGGCGGCTGAAAGCCGTCCGTGTTGATGGATGGGTTAGCCGTGCGCCCGATGAAGGCACGGCGAAACGACAAAGGAAACGAACATGAGCCAAGAAAAACTAGACCACGTTGTTGCAGGCGCAATTTTCGACTTCATGGGGTGGCTGACTACGCGCCAAGAAAAACTGGTGCTTTCCAGCGCAGACGACGCAGCACCAGCAGCCGAAGCTGTGAAGGAGTTTTTGACGATGCGCGGAGTGGCGCAGGATTGCGAGCCGATGATTCATGACTGGCCTGCGCGGTGCAGCATGGTGACGGCAACGAAGGATATGAAATGAACCAAACATTTGCGGCACAAGGTGTCAAACGGATCAATGCTACTGAGTTTGTCAATGAAGTAGCCAACAGCCCTATTCCAGTTATGCTTACATTTACTGCCGGTGGTTGCAGTAGCTGTGGTAAAATGTTGGGTACTCTGGAGACCATGGTAAAGGTCTACAATGGACGTATCAAGTTCTTGTATATCGATACCTCAGAAGCAGGTGAGTTGATGATGCACTATCGTCGTGGTGGCACGCCTCTGTCTCTGTTGATGGTCAATGGTAAGGTGGCTAAGTCTAACTTGATTCAAACTCAAGAGCCCAACTTCCCCCATGAAGCTGTCTGGCTGGGTAACGCTATGTATATCCAGTACTTTGTTCAATTCCTTGATAGCACTTTGCACGCTATCAATACAAATCAACTGATTGACTAAAATGTCTAAGATTACATTCCTAGAAGCTATACGCCAACTAATCCAGTCTAAGGACCATGAACAATACCAATTCCACCGTGGTATCCTGACCTCTGGTATTGATACTGATATCAGTAGTGGTGAGTTTCATATGGCTGCTGATTTTATTAACCAAGTCTGTAATGAACTAACTGGAGATCAAACTCTAGAACAGTCTTTGCAATACAGAGGTATGAGTCAGAAGACTGAAACCATTAGTATGTTGGTAGACCTTATCAGTAAGATTGACCTAAAAGGTAATATGGGTGCAGCACGTTTCGTACATGAGTGTCAGCACTTGTTGGCCATTCACACCCGTACTCCAGAAGCCTTTACAGCTTTCGTAGTGCCTGTACTGGATGAGTTTGTTAATGTTGTTGATGAACTGGTAAACTCAACCAATATCTTGAGTGTTGAAGACTCTAAAAATGCGCTCACTGAGATTATTAAACGTCTCAAACGTGAAGATCGTGCACAAGCAGCAGCATTGGTTAGTAAACGATCTGCTGAATTCATTAATCTGGTGAATGATCCTACGAGTTCTTTCTCTGAGATTAGTGAAGCTGTAAGTTCGGGTATCGTTACTGCGCTTAGTTTGATCGAGATAGCATTGACCGATACAAAAACAGTACCAGTAGCAGCTCCTAATGAGCAAGCTCTTTCTCAAGAAAAGACTGAAGTAGCTCAAGTAGACACACACGCCGATACTCCAGCTCCTGATTTTCAGATTTATTTACCAGTCGTCTTCAACCAAGTCAAGAATCTCAAGAAAGGTAGCAAGGAATATAACGCTAAGATTAAATTCTTTAAAAGGTATATTTCTACTCTCACTATGAAAGAAGTTCAAGATATCTACAGAGATGCTGCTAAGATTGTCTTTAGTGGTAATATGGAAGACACCGACTTGGTTCATAGACTCTTGGATATCAGGTGAGATAAAAATGGAACTGAATGAAATCCAAAAACGTGTAGTTGAAATCCTCAATAATCATATCACTCATGATATCGAGGATAATCAATATGATAAGAACGTCGCTGATGAACTCGATTCATTGGACGATGTAGAAATCATCATGGCTCTCGAAGACGAATTTAGTCTTGAGATTCCTGATGAAGACTGGGAGGAGTCTTTCCAAGATAAGCCTCTGACAGTCAATGCTGTAGCTGAGTTCATTAAAAATAAACTTAGCTAAATATAGTATGTGGTTAGAAGGTGTGTTACAGAAAGAATACACTGGATGACTAGGTATTTATATTTAATCAGTTTCTCGTTGCGATAGCGCCTTCGTGTTCGATCTTACACTTTTCTTTCTATCCTTTCAAATGTTGTTTAGATCGTAAGCCTGACGCTATCACCAAGGGGTCATAAAGGGAGTACCTTCGGGTACTCCTTCTTATGATGTCGATTTGAAATAATTACAACCATATATCATGTTTATGTATTACCATGTAATACTTTGACAACCAAACCAATTAACAACCTTTTTTAAAGGAAACTCATGTCCTTCGTACCTTTTGTTCGCAAAGAAAAGAACTTCGCAATCGTTGATCTGATCGAGAAAGACGGCATCACCCTTAAGGGTCGTGAAGGTGAATACAAGGTGGATGTCTCCGCCATCAAAGATCCTGAAGTCGGTCAAACTGTTTTCCTGACGCAAGAAGAAGGCTCCACCAACTGGACTCTGGTTGCTGAAGAAAAACCCAAGAAGACTGGTAAGGGCAACCCTGTTCTGACGGCTGCCCAACGTGCTCAGTTCGAAGCTAGCTGCGCATAATTGATCTCCAAAGAAAGAGTGCCTTCGGGTGCTCTTTCTTTTTATGACGTTCCATTTTTTGAAAGGATAGAAGAATGTCGATGTGTTTCCTGTATGATGATGTCCTGTATGCTGATTGTTTTCAGATTCACGACTACAAGAACTTTGCTCCTTCTTTGACAGATAACAAAATCTTTGTCTCCGAATCAGGTAAAGTAATAATTGCGATCATGGGTAATGTTCCTGAGAACATCCCTGATATCCTCGAACGTCTCGAACGTGGTCATGAAGTCTGGAAGTCAGACATAAAAGCCAAGAAAGACCTCGATAGCTCTACGCTAACATTCGATCAAATCATCATGAATATTGATGTTGATATGTTGGCAATCTTCCGCACCAGTGCTAAGAAATATTTCTCTTTGGTTACTGCTGCTGGACGTGGTGACAAACGTGTAGTTAACCATAACGGCGATAAAGATCAGGCGAGGCTGTTTACACCTTCCTATGTCTTTGCAATGCTCAATGCTGGTATGACACCTGCACAAGTGTTCAAGGGTGTTTCCCAGTATAAGGGAACTATCAGTAAAGAGTTCACGGCTTACGACTTGAAAAAGAAGAAGTTCATCTAACCACTTAAAAAGGTAAAAGACAATGGCCACCACTAGCCGTCCAATGATTATCCACGGCGATAACATCATCTTCAATAATCGTTTCAAGGTAACACCTAACGATAAACCGACCACCGAGATCTTTGATCCTCGTTACTTCATAACGAAGTATGGTCTTTTCATTCCGACTAATAGGTCTGAATTCCAGGTGTTGGATTACTTGAAGAATCCAACAGAAGCAAAACAAAAGAGATTGTCTGCTTTTGTCAACTTCGTTTACTTGGTCAGTCCTGATGGTGATCTCTTCTCTTTGACCATCGGTACGACGACCAAGTTCAAGTTCTTCGTACAGCAAATTTGCACAGGTCCTGGGGTTAAATCCATTCATGATGGATCTGGACTAGCTTCTGAAAACGTTGCTACGATTCTTTTCGGAACAGACACCTACGAAGAGTTCATCAAAGTCTATGACAAAGTCTACGACCCGAATCACCATACAACACGGATGAATTTTCAAGAGATAAGAGAAATGCTAAGTCAACATGGAGTCGTTGACCATATTCTCGATTCAGACATTATTGTCAGGCATGAAGATCACGTTGAAAACTCCGATTGATTACAGCAAAAAAAGAGTATCTTGCCAAAGTCCAGAAAGTCTACAGAATCTTTACTCTTAAGAGTAATAGGTAAGTTCATGTTGGGAAAAGATCATTAGATACTTCTTCCGATAAGGATAAGCACCTTCGGGTGCTTTTCTTTTTTGTTTAATATGTATTTTTTATTGTTAAGATTATTATTATGTACAAAAGTTTATACAAATGGCTGTACATTACAATCTCAATTGCAGGCGGGTTTGTTGCGATGTTGGGTACAAAGCAGCAAAATAATTCTATCTTGGTAGAACGCCATAAAGGTCTGACGATTGTAATTAATATTGACCTGCCTAAGTTCCAGATAGTTAAGAAACTTTCGGTGATGTACTGGAATAAACCGTCTAATCAAATAGGAAGATGCCAGGGTTGGCTCCCTAATCGGTCTTGAAAACCGTGGTACTGGTGATGAATCGGTAATAGTTCGATGCTATCACCTTCCGCCAATGGGCGTGTCGTATAATGGACAATACAGTAGTCTTCTACACTTCTAATGGGAGTTCGATTCTCTCCACGCCCACCATTGTTATTTTTAAGGAGTAAGCTATGAATATCAAGCTCTTTAAAAAGAGCCATGTTGGTGGACCAAATTCAGGAGTAACTGGATATTGGTTGATTGAATGGAAATTAGGTTTCTCAATTGTTTTATTGAGGTTCTCTAAAGGTAGTCGTGAGGCTTTTCATAGCCATGCTTTCAATGCATGGACTTGGTGGATCAAAGGCAGAGTCATGGAGTACTTTGTTGATGATAGAACTCCCCTACCTTGGCGTCCTAGCCTTAAGCCTAAATATACACCAAGAGATTGTTTCCACAAAATCGTAGCACAGGAAGTAACTTGGGCTATTAGTTTCCGTGGACCTTGGATGGAAACTTGGCAAGAAAAGAAATTAGATAAGATTACGACACTGACTCATGGGCGAGTCATTGTTGAGTGAACACCCCTTCAGTAACTCAGTTGGTAGAGGTGCGCGGAGTAGCTGAACATCAGTGAAAGGTGCTATGTCGTTGGTTCGAATCCAACCTGAAGGGCCTAGAGATTGCGGAGGATTGGCTGAATTGGTAAAAGCACCGGTTTGCTAAATCGGCGTCCTGAAAAGGGCACAGAGGTTCGAGCCCTCTATCCTCCGCCAATTTATGGGAGCAGAACACAGCCTAACGGTGACGAAGGTTCTTCCGTTGTGAAATTCCACTGCTCTCTCCAATTAATGTCTTCTTAGGTATGACCATGGCTCAGTTGGTTAGAGCCCAGGTTTGTGGTTCCTGTAGTTCTGGGTTCGATCCCCAGTGGCCACTCCTAAGGGGATTCTTTTTTGTTATGATTAACAAAATAAAAAATAAGGGACTTTAGTTAAGCGGTCTATAACAGTGATCTAAATCATTTCAGCAATATATCATTAATTTGAACAATTAATGGAGTTGTCATGAAAATAGATTTAGAATATCCTTATAATACCTTATGGAACAATGGGTACATTGTTATTAATCCAGAGGGTAGGAGAAATGTAGTTTTATTTAATTCACAGATAGATAGAAGTACAGTTTCTTTTGCTCGTTATTTAATGTCGGTTAAGCTTGGGCGTTTCTTAACCGATCAAGAAGAAGTGGACCACATTGACAATAATAAAACCAATGATGATCCTAACAATCTTCAGATCTTAACACCCGAACAGAACCGAGAAAAACAACGTTTACATTACATCAATAATGTACAACAGAAATTTGAACTAGTTTGTCCTAATTGTGGCTGTAATTTCAGTTTAACAGAACGTGAAATGAACGGTAGGTTTATCCAAATCAGAAAGAATGCTAGTTTAGGATTAATTTATTGTTCATCTAGTTGCTCTAGTATTTTTAATAAATTATTAAATCCAACATCATCTACTATAGGTACTCCTATAACAGATGAAAAGATAAAAAACATTAAAAGATTAAAGCAACAAGGATTTAGTTCTTACAAAATAAGTGAGCAACTAGGGATTGCCAGAAATACAGTAATGAAATACTGGTAAGTAAATAGTGGTAAGTAAATAGTGGGGGTTTCGTCTAATTTGGTTAAGACTCACGGCTCATAATCGTGCAGATATCGGTTCAAATCCGGTCGCCCCTACCATTGTATTTTTTTTTGATCGTCAGTTCAAATCTGACACGGGATACCAGTCCCGAGTTCGAATCTCGGCGGTCCCACCACAAGGATTTTAAATGATTGTATATCGTAACCAATCAGTACTTGATTTCAAAGAACATGCAATCATCGTTCATGGAGTCAACTGTCAAGGTAAGATGAACTCTGGTGTAGCAAAAGCTATCAGAGAGGCATTCCCTGTTGTTTATGAAGAGTACATGAAACTCTACAATAACAAATACCACGGTGGAACGGTAGATGGTCAGACGTGGAGTAGATTCCTAGATAGTAACAGAAACGATCCCTTACTTGGGATGGCACAAGTTGTTAGAGTCGGTGAAACCCTTCATGTAGGTAATCTTTTTACTCAACAGTTTTATGGTAGAGACGGAAAGAAGTATGCTGATCAAAATAGCATCTTTAATTCGTTAATGAATCTTTGCCATGCCATAAATGTCTCTGGTAACTTACCGCGTGACATAGCCTTACCTAAGATAGGTTGTGGGCTTGGTGGTTTGGATTGGGATAGCGAAGTCCTACCAGTACTCGAAGAAGTAAATAGACAGTATCCGGCACTCTACACTGTATGCAGTATCTGACATGGTTACTAATACTCACGTTTCCAATTCCAATGAAATTATCACAGCTACTAAAGCGCAGTTGTATAAACTGTTTGCTGCCTGGGAAGATGAAAGGCGCTGTGGTAGACTCGAAACAGTCGAAGAGATTGAGAGTCAATCCGTCGAAGAAATAGCAGAAGCAACAACCATTGATTTCTGTGAACGTTTATTAGTCCTTAAAGACAAGGAAGAAGATGAATCATGAAGAAATTACATTCCGTAAATCTTCAAAATCTTACTCCTACTAAGTAATAAGATGTAGAAACAAATGGGCCGCTGGTGAAATAGGTAAACACATGAGACTTTTAGATTCAACAATTTAAGTTGAAGAATTTGAGCACCACCGAAAAATGACTGGTAGTCTACTTTAGTAGGCGTAACAGCTTCAATCGAAAGACGGTAAAACTTAGATAACTAAGGGTGAATGGAATCAAATTCGGCGAACATTAAAGCCACCAAGGATAGCGTAAGCGATAAGCATTTTAATGATGCTTCCAGAGGAAGGTATATCAACGCCGAGCCAAGCTTGAATAACGTTAGCACTTTATCTTTTTCAGAGGTGAAGTCGGTACTATCTGTTACCTAATGATGGGGTTAGCCT
>ERZ650300.1978-NODE-1978-length-11204-cov-5.250875_pt1 | contig 11204 bp, 10 predicted proteins | sample MGYA00376236_ERZ650300 | MGnify/ENA primary metagenome ERZ650300 (study PRJEB26733, sample SAMN07839303) | wastewater metagenome | biome: urban; feature: wastewater treatment plant; material: waste water | place: USA: North Carolina | collected 2016-04-28 ... | reverse complement strand
ACCCAAAGGCACTCACCATTTATTTTTAGGCACGGATTGCACGGAGAAACACGGATTAAATCAAAAAAAGGACCGTGAAGTCCGTATAATCCGTGCCTAAAAGAAATTATCAGGCGTATTTTTACTCCCGATTATTTGCAACTAACGGTTTTTAATACAGCCTGATTATCAATCCTATTAAATCTCCACCCAATGAAAGATAGGCTCGTAACTCCCGGCTATTGCTTTATCCTCGCTGCCAACTTCCTACTGTACTTCGGCTTTTGGCTATTGATACCCGTATTGCCATTCTATCTATCCGAAGTATTCAATGCAGGAAACTCCACTATCGGCATCATTCTTTCCTGCTATACGGTAGCTGCCTTATGCATCCGTCCGTTCTCCGGATATTTTCTGGACAGTTTTGCCCGCAAACCGTTGTATCTGTTAGCTTATTTCATCTTCATGACCATGTTTGCCGGATACATCATTGCCGGGTCACTCACTTTATTTATCCTGTTCCGCATCATACACGGCGTATCATTCGGCATGGTGACCGTGGGCGGCAATACGGTGGTCATCGACATCATGCCCTCATCAAGACGCGGAGAAGGTCTCGGATATTACGGACTCTCCAACAACATAGCCATGGCAGTGGGGCCGATGTCCGGTTTGTTCCTGCACGATGCCGGTATGAGTTATACCACCATATTCTGTTGCTCGCTGGGTTCCTGCATTGCCGGGTTCATCTGTGCTTCCTTAGTGAAAACCCCGTATAAGCCGCCTGTCAGACGCGAACCGATTTCGCTCGACCGCTTTATTCTGCTGAAAGGCATTCCTGCAGGTGTCAGCCTGCTCTTATTATCCATTCCTTACGGAATGACTACCAACTACGTAGCCATGTATGCCAAAGAAATCGGTATCCATGCAACTACCGGCTTTTTCTTTACTTTCATGGCGGTGGGCATGGCTATCTCGCGCATCTTTTCCGGCAGGATTGTAGACAGAGGGAAAATAACGCAGGTAATTTCGGCAGGGTTGTACATCGTGGTATTCAGTTTCTTCCTGCTCTCGGCATGCGTCTACATCATCGAGTGGAACAGCATGGCATGCAACATCGTGTTCTTTGCAGTGGCATTGCTGCTTGGCATAGGCTTCGGCATCATGTTTCCGGCCTACAACACACTGTTCGTAAACCTTGCCCCCAACAGTCAACGGGGCACAGCCACTTCCACCTACCTCACTTCGTGGGATGTGGGGATAGGCATCGGCATGCTGACAGGCGGATACATTGCAGAAGTCAGCACTTTCGACAAAGCCTATCTTTTCGGAGCCTGCCTGACAATTGTTTCCATGCTCTATTTCAACATCAAGGTAACTCCTCATTATCATAAAAACAAATTACGATGAGAAAGAAAGAACGTTATGAAAAGATACTCGCCTGGTTCAGGGAAAACCGCCCCATAGCGGAGACCGAGCTACATTATAACAACCCGTACGAACTGTTGATTGCGGTAATTCTTTCCGCCCAATGCACAGACAAGCGGGTAAATATGATAACTCCCGCCCTTTACCGGGACTTCCCCACTCCCGAAGCGCTTGCAGCCACTACTCCGGAAGTAGTATACGAATACATACGCAGTGTATCTTACCCGAACAACAAGGCCAAGCATCTCGTAGGCATGGCTCAAATGCTGGTGAAAGACTTCAACAGCCAAGTGCCCGACACACTGGAAAAGCTCGTGAAACTTCCCGGTGTGGGACGCAAAACGGCAAATGTAATCCAGTCGGTCGTCTTCAACAAAGCCGCCATGGCGGTAGATACCCACGTTTTCCGCGTCAGCCACCGTTTGGGACTGGTATCCGACAAATGCACCACCCCGTTCAGCGTAGAGAAGGAACTGGTTAAATACATTCCGGAAACAGAGATTCCCATTGCTCACCACTGGCTCATCCTGCACGGACGGTATGTATGCCAGGCACGTACCCCTCAATGTGACAACTGCGGTTTGCAATTGATGTGCAAATATTACTGCCGGAAGTATAAAGTTAGTAAAGAGAGCAATGATGGGGAAGAATAAACAATGATTTAATAGCAGGGAAAAGAAATAAATACTAACTTTGCCGTCACGAAAAGAAAACGGTAACACTTTTAAATAAAAATAGAGTATTATGACAATTGATCAATTTAACTTTGCCGGAAAAAAGGCATTCGTTCGTGTGGACTTCAACGTACCCTTGGACGAAAACTTCAACATTACAGATGATACCCGTATGCGTGCCGCTCTTCCTACATTGAAGAAGATTTTGGCCGATGGCGGTAGTGTAATTATCGGTTCTCACCTCGGTCGTCCGAAAGGCCCGGCTGACAAGTTCTCCTTGAAGCACATTCTGAAGCATCTCGAAGAGTTGTTGGGTGTTGAGGTGCAATTTGCTAACGACTGTATGGGCGAAGAAGCTGCCGTAAAGGCTGCTGCTCTGCAACCGGGTGAAGTGTTGTTGCTCGAGAACCTCCGTTTCTACGCTGAAGAGGAAGGCAAACCCCGCGGTTTGGCTGAAGATGCTACAGACGAAGAAAAGAAGGCTGCCAAAGCTGCTGTTAAGGAAAGCCAGAAAGAATTCACCAAGAAATTGGCTTCTTATGCAGATTGCTATGTAAACGACGCTTTCGGTACCGCTCACCGTGCACACGCTTCTACTGCATTGATCGCTAAATATTTCGACAAGGACAACAAAATGTTCGGTTACCTGATGGAAAAAGAAGTAAAGGCTGTTGATAAAGTTTTGAACGATATCCAACGTCCGTTTACTGCCATCATGGGTGGTTCCAAAGTTTCTTCCAAGATTGAAATCATTGAAAACCTGCTGAACAAGGTAGACAACCTGATTATTGCCGGCGGTATGACTTATACTTTCACCAAAGCCATGGGCGGCAAAATCGGTATTTCTATCTGCGAAGATGACAAACTGGATTTGGCTCTTGACCTGGTGAAGAAAGCAAAAGAAAAAGGCGTAAACCTTGTTTTGGCTGTTGATGCCAAGATTGCCGATTCTTTCTCCAACGATGCCAACACCAAGTTCTGCCCGGTTGACGAAATTCCTGATGGCTGGGAAGGTCTTGATATCGGTCCTGAGACTGAAAAGATCTTTGCAGATGTCATCAAGAACTCCAAGACTATCCTTTGGAACGGTCCTACGGGTGTATTCGAATTCGAGAACTTCACTCACGGTTCACGTGCTGTAGGCGAAGCTATCGTAGAAGCTACCAAGAACGGTGCTTTCTCACTCGTAGGTGGCGGTGACTCTGTAGCTTGTGTCAACAAGTTCGGCTTGGCAAGCGGCGTGTCTTACGTATCTACCGGTGGCGGTGCATTGCTTGAAGCAATCGAAGGAAAAATCCTTCCGGGTATCGCTGCTATCAACGAATAAAAACAAGCAAAATAACACCCAAAGGCAGCTCTTTGAAAAAAGGGTTGCCTTTTTTACTACTATCCATCCCTATAATGAGACGAATTCTACTATCCTGCATCCTTTTATCAGCCACATGCATCCTGAAAGCACAAGATGCTTGTCTGAATGATGTAGTCAACACTTTAAAAGACCGCATTTCACTCTCCGGCTATGCCCAAGTGGGATATACATACGATGATGCGGGCGAAGGTACCAGCAATACTTTCGATATAAAGAGAGTTATCTTTATGGCGCGCGGTAAAATCACCGATAAATGGTCGGCTTACTTCATGTACAGCTTTGCCAATACCGGAAAAATTCTGGAAGCCTACACGGAATACCGCTTTCTCCCTCAACTCACAGCACGTATCGGACAGTTCAAAACCATGTATACCATTGAGAACCCGATGTCTCCCTGCTTTGTCGAATTAATAAACTGTTATTCTCAAGCCGTCAATTACCTGGCCGGTATCAATGGCAGTGATCCGTTGTATGGCTCTGCAAGCGGTCGTGATATGGGATTGTTAATTTATGGAGACTTGTTCGACTCTTTGATGACTTATAACCTTGCCATCATGAACGGACAAGGCATCAACCTAAAAGATAAAAACAATCAGAAAGATATTGTAGGCAGCCTTATGGTACATCCATTGAAATGGTTGTCCGTCGGCGGTTCCTTTGTTAAAGGGAAAGGATGCGCCGTAGCCGTTTCTTCCATTAATCCAGACATAGCCATAGGAGAGAATTACACCCGAAACCGCTGGTCGGCAGGTGCCACCATCAAAACAAAATCCGTAGATGTACGTACAGAATACTTGGCCGGAAAAGACGGACACGTTAAAAGTGACGGTTACTATGCAACCGTATCTGCCCATGTGCTTCCCAAATTTGACGTAATAGCCTCTTATGACTATTTCAACAAAAATAAAACTATTTCCGATAAACAGACCAATTATGTAGCAGGTGTACAGTATTGGTTCTATCCCAAATGCCGTCTGCAAGCCCAGTATACATACTGTAACCGCCATAAAGGAGAAAACTCAAACCTGCTTCAAGCACAGTTGCAAGTTCGTTTCTGAGCTGGGGAAATGGAAATTTATGAACTTTTTGGCATCCTTTTTGTAGTTTTATAAGATACATACCCAAAAAGAGACTGATTTATGAACGAACAAGCCATACAAGAACAATATCAGCATATCGTTACTCTACTCAAGCAGCAACGGCTGAAGGAAGCACAATCCCAACTGGAAGCCTTTCTTTGGAACAGCGGTGACTGGACACTCCGCAACCGCTTGGAACAAGCTCAGACATCCTATCAGTACATGCTGCAATACATGCGCCAGGGAATCGACGATCCTGAACGACAGAAACTATATCGCCAGATTCTGACCGAAACTTGGGAAGTCGCTGACCAGGCACGTCTGTCTCTCCTTGACGGAGTTTCCACGCACTATTACCATTCCCTGCGCAATAACCGGGAACGCCTCCCCAAAGAATACAATATTGCCGCACTGCAGAAGGTATTGGAATCTTTCCCTGATGACCTGGCCGTTTGTCAGCTGATGCCGGATAACCAAGGCATGGACGCCGTACTGCAACGGCACGAACAAACCGCCCAGGTTCTTTTCCTTTCCACATGGAGTAACAGTGACTGGTCTGCAGAAGACGAACAGCAAGCCAAAGGATTACTGGAATCAGAAATGCTTCCCGTCAATGATTTGTGCCTGTTCACCAGTGCCGTCATGCTCAGTCTGATGGAGTGCTTTGATACCCGTAAATTCTCATGGTTGCTGGACGCCGTAACGCATGCAAATACGCAAGTAAACCAACGGGCTTTGGTAGGTATCGCTTTCGCACTTCTTTTTCATCCCACCCGTCTGTCGCTTTATCCCGAATTGACAGCCCGCCTTTCCCTGCTCAACGAAGACGGCAGTTTCGGCAAGCAACTGAACCGTATTTACATCGAGCTGCTCCGTAGCCAGGAAACGGAAAAGATAGACAAGAAGATGCGTGAAGAAATCATTCCGGAGATGATGAGGAATGTGAACATCATGCGCAACATGAAGTTCGGTTTTGAAGAGAACCCTGAGGAAAACGATCTTAATCCGGATTGGGAGAAAGCTTTTGAAAGTTCCGGACTGGGAGACAAGATACGGGAGATGAACGAATTACAGCTGGAAGGCGCTGACGTCTATATGAGTACGTTTGCACAACTCAAGACTTATCCGTTCTTTAAGGAACCGTACAACTGGTTCTATCCGTTCGACATGCATCACTCCAGCATCATCAAGGAATTCGGATTCAAGCCTACCGGAGACAATGCCATCCTCTCCCTTATCCTCCAATCCGGTTTCTTCTGCAATAGTGACAAGTATTCCCTTTGCTTTACAATGGCACATATACCACAGTCACAGCGTACGATGATGCTCAGCCAGATGACTTCCCAGGATTTGGATGCACTCATGGACGAAAGCAAATCTTCCGCTTTACGGCAGTATGCCGAACGACCGGATGTCATCAGCAACCAGTATGTCCACGACTTATACCGTTTCTTCAAGTTAAGCCAGCGCAGACACGAGTTCCGTGACATCTTCAAGGAAGAGATTGCCCTGCACCGTATCCCGGCACTCAAAGATATTCTGTGCAAACCCGAGCTGCTGATTACCATCGCCGATTTCCACTTCCGCAAAGAACACCCGGCAGAAGCATTGGAGCTTTATAAGGAATTGATAGCCTTGAACCATGCAAATGCAGACATTTTCCAAAAGGCTGGCTATTGCCTGCAAAAGGAAAAGAGGTATAAGGAAGCGATAGACGCCTACCTGAAAGCCGATGTACTAAAGCCCGACCATGTCTGGACAATCCGCCATCTCGCTACGTGCTACAGGCAGATAAGGGACTTTGCCTCTGCACTGGAATACTACAAGAAAGTGGAGGCAATCCAGCCGGAAAACCATAATATCCTTTTCTACGCCGGAAGCTGCCTTGCCGAACTGGAAAGATATGAAGAGGCTCTGCAATATTTCTTCAAGCTTGATTTCATCGAAAGCAATTGTATCAAAGCATGGCGTGCTATAGGCTGGTGTTCGTTTGTCAACGGCAAGTATGAGCAAGCAATGAAGTATTACGAAAAGATACTCGCCTCCAAACCACTCGCAGCAGACTATCTCAATGCCGGACATGTTGCTTGGAGAACGGGCAAAATAGAAAAAGCTGCAGAACTTTACAGTAAAGCAGCTTTGGAATATGGCGGGCAGGAGATTTTTAGAGAAATGTTCGGTAAAGACAAAGAAACACTTGTCAGACAAGGAATCAGTGAAAAAGATATCCCTCTAATGATGGATCTGGTTTAGACCTCCAACAACTCCCTGTACAGCCTCTGTACGGGGAGCCCCATTATATTATAGTAACTCCCGGATATGTTTTCCACCCCGATGAATCCAATCCACTCTTGTACACCATAAGCTCCGGCTTTATCCATGGGGTGGTATTTGTCCACATAATAGGCAATTTCCTCTTCGTTCAGTTTGGCAAAACGCACTTCTGTTGCCGCTGCAAAACTGCGTTGCCACTCAGTAGTAGTGATGCACACACCGGTAAACACTTCATGGGTACGTCCGGACATGTCGCGCAACATCTGCATGGCTTCTTCCCTATTCTTGGGCTTTCCGAGAACTTGTCCATCCAGCCAGACAATGGTATCTGCCGTAATCATCAATTCGTCCGGATGCATCATATCACGGTAGGCATCTGCCTTTTCCCTGGATATGTAGAGAGGAATATCCGCTCCCCGCAACGTTTCGGGATAAGACTCGTCCACATCGGGCAAAGTTCTTACTTCATATTCCACTCCCAAACCAGCCAGCAATTCTTTCCTTCGCGGAGAGTTAGAGGCAAGAATCACCTTATATTTCTTCAGATTATCTAACATCATATCATTTACGATTTGACGATTTACAATTTAACGATTGAAACAACTACCAACCAAAAGCTTTTTCATCTGCCATCCAAAGCCCTTGCACTTTCAATACCTGTTCCACAATGTCGCGACCACAGCCATAACCGCCTTCTGCATACGAAATATAGCGAGCCACAGCCTTTACCTCAGGCACAGCATCCTTAGGACAACACGGCAAACCACACTCACGCATCACCTCCAAGTCGGGAATATCATCACCTACATACAATATTTCCTCGTCCTTCAAGCCATGACGGTCACGGAAGTCATGGTAATCATGGATTTTAACAGAAGAACCCATATAGATATTTCCATCCTCAAAACCTAAAGAAGTAAAACGCTTGCGGACCGCTTCTGTACGTCCACCCGTAATTATACCCAGCAACACCCCTTGCTTAGCAGCTAAATGCAGGGAATAACCATCCTTTATGTTGACCGTACGCAGAGGTTCACCCTCTGAACTCATAGGGATAACATTGGCACTCAGCACACCGTCCACATCAAAAACAAGGGCTTTTATCTTTTTCAAATCATAGTTTATGGTACTCATTGCACTTTTTTCTTGTTCATTATAATATACCTATATACAGCAAAACATTAGTTCAAAAGAGGCAAGCATCGGCATCCGGTTATCTTATTGCCAACCGATGTATATTCTCGCTAATCTCCCGATATAGTTCCAGCATTTGCGGCTCATCGGCAAGCATCCGCAGATGCTCGTCAATGACATTCTCATCATAGCGCACAGCCGGTCCTGTCTGTGCGGCAAGCGGTTCCAGCTCATGCACCTTGCGGGCCGTCTCGTCTATCAAGGGGAGCATTGCCTCGAACGGCAACCCGTACTTTTTCAGCAGTTCAGCAGCCAACACATACATGTGATTGGTAAAATTGCACGTAAACACAGCCGCCAGATGCAAACTTTTGCGCTGCTCAGAACTTGCTTCATACACTTTTTCCGATAGGGCGGAAGCAATGTCCTTCAGAAGCTGCACATCCTCTTCCGAGTTGCTTTCCACAAAACACGGTATCTGTCCAAAATCCACTTCACGCTGCTTACTGAAAGTCTGCATCGGATAAAGCACTCCATAACGCGCAACATGCCCCTGCCAAATATTCATAGGAATACTGCCGGCTGTATGCACCCATAAAGCATTCTCCTTTCCAGAAACAATCTGGGGTAATAATTCTACAAAAGCCGCGTCCTTCAGCGAAACGATATAAAGCTGCGCCTCCTTCGTAACCGCCTGCAGCTCCGTGGTATATGCAGCTTCCACCGTCTGTGCCAATTCCTGCGCCGATTCTTTTGTACGGCTGTAGACCTGCACAATACGAAACCCTTTCCGATAAAGAGCCTTTGCCAGATTAGTAGCCAGATTTCCGGCACCGATAAAGGCAATGGACGTATCTTCTATACTTCTTCCTGCCATACGCTTATCTTGTTGCCAACCAATACAGAATAGCCCCTAATGCCAGCAACGCCAACGGCAGCAGATAAGCGGACATCGTACCGAGTAAGGCAGTTATCAACCCGAAGTTCAATATCAGCCACAAACCTATCAATACCAATCCCACTGACTTGTCATGCTTGAACAGCAGAAAAATCACTGCGGTATACAATAGAAAATTATCCTTATTCATCACCCACGGCAAGCCGATTGCAGAAAAATGCACCAATTTGTCCACCAAGTAAAGAATGCCGAATACAATCAGTGTGATGGCAGTGGCCTTATATGTATCACGGTTATTGTTTGCTTTTGCTGCACTCACTGTTACTTTCCTCCGTACTTATTGATATGTATCTTTTCCCACTGCAGATTGTCTTCGTTGAAAGGCTTGCGCTCCATCCCCTTATGGCCGATAGCAATAACACTAAGCACCTGCAACTGCAAAGGAATATCCAACACCTCGTGCACATACTCGCCGGAAGGCATACCGGAAGCCGTAAAACGTTCGCGCACCTGCACCCAGCAGCTTCCCAGCCCCATATCTTCGGCCTGAAGTTGCAGGTAGATGGAAGCAATGGAAGCATCTTCTATCCACACGTCGCTTGCCAGCGGGTCGGCAACAACCACTACTGCCAGTGCCGCATCGGCAATAAACTGCGATGCCTGCTCCTTGCAATAGGACAATTCCTTCAATTTATCCTTCTCGTCCACCACTATGAACTGCCATGCATTGCTACGCTTCGACGTGGGTGCCATCAAAGCAGCTTTCATCAAAGTAACGACTTGTTCTTGTGTCAATTCTTCTTCTGTAAACTTCCGCATGCTGCGGCGTGCTTTTATCAATTCACTGAAACTTTCCATAATGATTTTATGTGCTAATATGCTAATGTGCACATCGACACATTAACAATAATTTTTGCAAAGATACGAGATTATTTTTTAAATTTGCAGGCCATGCCCCTCAAACTCACTACATATTACCGTGGGAGCAAGGTTCCTGACCTGCCAGGCACCAACACCTTCCATTCCACAGAGTTGTTCCGAATCTACGAGGAAACTCCGGGGTATACCCCCATACTCATTGTGGCATCCGAAGATGACAAGCCCGTTGCGAAACTGCTTGCCGCCATACGTAAAAGTGTCCGCATGTTTCCACCCGGCATCATCAAAAGATGTGAGGTGTACGGTACGGGAGAATATTTCAATAACGAGGCAGACAAAGAGATTATCTTCAGTGACATGCTGCAAAGGCTTACCAATGAAGCATTGCGCGATTCTTTTCTCATCGAGTTCCGCAACCTGGAAAATGCCATGTTCGGATACAAATCTTTCCGAGACAACCAATACATCGCCATCAATTGGCTGCGGGTGCGCAACTCGCTGCACAGCGTCGAAAAGGTGGAAGAGCGTTTCAGCCCGTCACGTATCCGGCAAATAAAGAAAGGCCTCAAAAACGGTGCCCAAGTGCGGGAAGCACGTACCAAAGAGGAGATTCTCTGTTTCGCCCAGATGTTGCGCCACGTATATTCTTCCAAGATACGGCGCCACTTCCCCAGCATCAAGTTCTTTCAGCATCTCGAAAACCAGTTGACAAAAGGGCAGCAAAGCAAAATCTTCATCGTCATTTATAAGGAGAAGATTATCGGTGGCAGCGCATGCATTTATTCAGATGATAGCGCCTATCTATGGTTCTCTGGTGGCATGCGCAAGACTTATGCCCTGCAATATCCGGGGATTCTTGCCGTATGGAAAGCACTGGATGATGCCAAACAACGCGGATACCGCCACTTAGAGTTCATGGACGTGGGACTTCCCTTCCGCAGGCATGGCTACCGTGAGTTCGTTCTCCGCTTCGGGGGAAAACAAAGCAGCACCCGACGCTGGTTCCGTTTCCGTTGGAACTGGCTGAATCGGGTGCTGATAAAGATGTATGAATGATTTTTACCGAAATTAGAAATTAGTGTAGACTACATATCCATGAGCCGGTACATTGACCTGTGTATTTATTGTTTCACTCTTTCCGGTAAAATAATTGGTCCAGTTACCAGCTGTTGCCGGGAAAGCTACATCAACCGCATTATGCGTAAAGTTGCCCATAACAACCAGCTGCTTGCCCGTTACACTTTCTACCAACAATGAACGACCGTTGTCCCAATCAGAAACTCCGACCTTCCATGTCAAGATGGCACTTGAATCGAACAATTCCGGATGGGCGTTACGCAATTTCATTAAATCCGCATAAACATCGTGCAGCTCCTTGCGGTTAGTATTCTCCAGATACTCCCAATGCAACGGTTTCCTGCCCGTACGTCCATTCTCCTCAATGGAAATGTCATATCCCATCTCTCCAAATTGCCAAACCATCTTAGGAC
>ERZ650300.1977-NODE-1977-length-11205-cov-8.068072_pt1 | contig 11205 bp, 9 predicted proteins | sample MGYA00376236_ERZ650300 | MGnify/ENA primary metagenome ERZ650300 (study PRJEB26733, sample SAMN07839303) | wastewater metagenome | biome: urban; feature: wastewater treatment plant; material: waste water | place: USA: North Carolina | collected 2016-04-28 ... | reverse complement strand
TTTCCCTACACGACGCTCTTCCGATCTGAAACCATCCGGGTCTTTTTTCATCAGCTCATCGCCCCGCGTTTTATTGCCGGACAAATAAGCCTGAGTCATCTCTTCACCAATTTTAACTTGCTGCGGGATCCATTCCGGCAACTTAGTGAGATATTCAGCCTCACCGGATTTTGTCAATGCGACCTGCTGCGCTAGCAACAGTTCTGCATAGTGTTTGGCATCAGTGATCGATTCAGCGTCACCGGTAAGTGAAGCGTCGGTCAGATATTGTTGGATCTGTACCGAGGAATAGCGCAACTCCTGAATCATCAGCGATTGCTCTGCTGTCGCTTTCTCTTGCTGATACAGTTTTTCTATCGTTTGTTGTGCCGAATCGCGCCATACCAAGTAACTGCTCAGAATCAGGATCAGCAAAACAGAAAACACCAGTACAAAACGACGGATCGAACAATTCAAAATCCAAGTCAGCATGCCATCACCTACAGACGAATAAATAAAGCCTCTAAACGAGTCTAGTGAAATGTATATTTATCAGCCAACTTAATTATTCGCAGAAATAGACATGCTGACATTTTTTATCTGCATATAACGGCACGGTCACAGATCAACGACTTAAATTGGCTCATTTATCAATGCGAAAGCAGCACAGCAACCGGCAATGGATTGTGTAATAACAACCCGCGCCATTCCTCTTCCTGATAGATCGTATTATCTGAACGCGGATCGAGAATAATCGCAGCAAGACGGCCAAGTGGTTGATGCGTGGTCACGACCAGATCGCCCGGTTTCAACTCGGTGGTCAGCTCTTTTTCCTGCACGCCGACATCCAGCCAGTCGCGCACACCCGGACGCTGCACCTCCGATACGGTTAAGGCACTGATCCGTTGTTGTTCCAGGCGAACTTTTTCCACCTTACTGACTTCCCGATACTGAATATGGTGACGTTGCAATAACGCCTTATAGCGCGCCTGTTCAGCACGGATCACATAACCCGCCGGCAGATCTTCTTTCTCTGTTACCACGATCTGATCATTATGCGGGAAGGTTTTCATCACCCGCTTGCCACTTTTCTGCTCGGTTAACGCCACCTTGATCTCTGGCTTCTTAGGGTTCGGCTCAAAACCAAACTCCAGCGCCACCTGCAGGTCAGTTTTACTGCGCCAGCTATGTCGGGCCTGACGGCTCAATTGACGGATCTGCTGTGCATCATCGGCCACCAGAGAGACAAATTGCACCAATGCCAGATGTTGCCGTTTGACCCGCTCTTTGATGTTACCCGGCGTCGCGTACTGACCTGGTTCATCCAGTAGACTTTCTGCTACCACCGTCAGGGAACCCATCAGCGAGGCGTAATTACGGAAGTTGCTCAGATTCATCGCTCCCCGCGTAACCACTTGTGACAGCGTAATGATCTCGCCGTCGTAACGCGTGGCCGGAATACCGACCGTTTTTACTCTTTGTAACAGCGCGGGCAAAAACGAATTATCGGAATAATTGCGCAGACCAGCATCAATATTCGGGTTATCGCCGACTTCAAACTGTGCATTAACCGTGGTCAGATAACCTTCTTTATAAGTCAGTGGATATTTTACCCGCCCGGTTTCATGCAGATCATAAACAACATCCGGTTGGAAGCGTTGCAGCGCATCAATATAGATCCGGGTTTCTGACGCCGCGGTAGCTATAAAATCGATATTGGGGTTTTCATCTTTGGCATTCAGACGCCGGTTCAGATCACGACCATCGGGGTTGGCTAACACAATCGCGATGAAATTCATCTTATCCAGCAGATGTTGCTGATCGCCATCTAACACCTGGCGGACCAAAATTTGTACCGCTTCCGTGCCGGAGGGTTCATTGCCATGCTGTGAACCGATCAACATCACGGTAGGCCGATGCGCATCTGGCCGACCGTTTTTCAGAAATGCGGCATCATTCGACATCAGCAACGCTTCAATCGGGCGACCACCCGCCGAACGGCCTAATGACAACACCGCAGCCTGTGGTGACTGTTTACTGAGCTGATGCAGATAGGCTGACACCTCGGCTGAATTAGGCAACGCGTAAGTCACACTACGCTCGAACGGCGTGAGCGGTAATGCCGCATGCACGGCCAATGAACTCAGACACAAGAATGACAACAACAAACCGCGAAACAACATCACACAACTCCGGAACGGGGTAGAAAGCGGCGCTGATTATAGGAAAATGTGATGCAGATAAAAGAAAAAGATGAGGAAATAACCGTAATTAACATTGGCAGCCAGAAACCGGGTCTGGCTGCGCAAGCATAAAATTAACGTGAAGCGCCGGACAGCAGGGCGCCAGCGGCAATAAACAGGGAACCAAAGATACGATTTTGGGTACGCATGCCTTTTTCGTTTTGTACCAGATGCGTCAGCGGTGCCGCCAGCGTGGCATAACCCAGCATGACAATCACATCCACCAGCACACAGGTGATGGACAAAATCAGCGCTTGTGACCACAGCGGGTAATCCGCGTGCAAAAATTGCGGGAACAGAGCGACCAGAAACACGATGCTTTTCGGATTCGTGATATTCACAAAAACCGCTGGCCAAAACAGGGCAGGACGAGGGCCTTCTTCCTGCCCGACGCCACTTTTCATCAGTTGTGGCACTTCACGCCATTTGGTCCAGCCCAGCCAGACCAGATAAGCCACACCCAACCATTTCAGTACAGCAAATGCGGTCGCGGATTGTGCCAATAACGTACCCAACCCCACACCCACCAGCACTAAATGGATCGACAAGCCGAGCTGTAACCCGGCGATCACTGGCACGGAGCCACGCACTCCATAACGAATGGCATTGCTGATGGTGTTTACCGCACCGGAACCAGGGTAAATACTAAAGACAATAGTAGTTGCCAGATAAGTCAGCCAGACATGAAAATCCATTTCTTCCTCCGGTAAAATCGACTAAACACAAACCTGAATATACCAAGGTATAAAACAGATTAGTCGAGCGCAAAACCTATTGCCAGCAGTAAGTTAAACAGCAGGCTACTCATGGCGGTGCGTTTCAACTGCAGATCCAATACATCAGGATCATGGCTCTGCTGCACGACGCGCGCGATCAGCATCAACGGCACCCAGGCCGGTAAAAACAACCACGGCCATGCGGTATGGGCGCGCAATAAAATGAACAGGATCGTCATCACACCCGCGCCCAACACCAATAGCCAGTGATAACGACGCGACCAGATCGTGCCCAGCCGTGAGGCGAAAGTGCGTTTGCCACTGGCCAGATCGGTATCCATATCGCGGATGTTGTTGATATTCAGCACGCCCGTTGCCAGAAAACCACAACTGGCCGCCGGTAAAATCAGTAACGGATCGAACTGTTGGGTAAATAGATAGTAGGTTCCCAACACACCCAACAAACCAAAAAACAGGAATACCGACAAATCGCCCAAACCACGATAACCATAAGGGCGACGCCCCACGGTATAGGTCACTGCCGCAATCAGCGCCAAGCTACCGAACCCGATAAAGGTCAATATCGCCAGCCAGTCACCGGAAAACGCTGTCCACAACAAGCTCAAGCCACTGATGATCGTCAGCCCCGCCACCAGCACCATGGCACGCTGCATCTGTTCGCGAGTGATTAGGCCGCTGACGACGGTGCGTTGTGGCCCCACGCGATCGTCATTGTCAGCACCCGATACGGCATCACCGTAATCGTTCGCCAGATTCGATAAAATCTGCAAACCGATCGCAGTCGACAAACACAAGACAAAGACATTGGCGTGGAACAGATCCGCACCAGCGGCCAAACCACTCCCCAACAACACCGCAGCACAGGCCAATGGCAATGTACGCAAACGAGCTGCTTGCAACCAAACTTTCCAACGTGGTTTATTCATCAGGCCACTTTTTCCTTACGTTACACAGCAACTATTTATCACAACTGACACAGGTGGGTTTACCCATGATGCGCCCAGCCCTATACTGGTGCGATTCCGCGGGCGGAAGCCTTTCCTGTAAAGGGCGTACTATACCGGATGCCAACGCCTTTTGGCAGTTTACCGCCCCCTTCGCGACAGACGGCATTCCGATTTATGCGATTATTCCAATGCTGGCTCAAACTCATTTACTGGAACAACTGGACGCCCTCTCTGCCGCCGAGCAACAAGGTTTTGTTCGCCTGCGCGCGGCGATGGATGTCACTTCTCTGATCGGCTGGTTAAAAGAACAGCCGCTGTTTCCGCGCATCTACTGGCATGCGCGTGAGCGTGACCGCGAATTTGCTGTGTTAGGCGCAATTCGGGAACTGACTGATCCGGCGCAACTGGCTAGCCTCACCGGACAACTGCGCCCACATGCCGGCAGCTACCCACGTTATTACGGCGGGCTGGCCTTTGACTACCAACAGCCGGTAACTGATGAATGGCAGGAGTTTGGTCAGTGCCGTTTTGTCTTACCACGTATTGAGCTGATCCGTCAGGGCAACCAAACTGAGCTGGTGTGTAATCTCTGGTTTGACGGTAATAACCAAGCCAGTGAGCTGGCTACTGCACGCAAAGCGTTGCAACAACTACAGCCAGAAACTACGCTGACGCACTATTTACCAGCTCATAGTGAACGCATTAATACTCCCGATAAACCACGCTGGTTACAGTGGCTGTCGCAGGTATTAGAACCTGAAGCGCTAAAAGTGATACCCAAAGTCGTGCTATCACGCCGCACCACGTTGCAATTCAGCGAAGAACTCAACCCGTGGGATTTGCTGGCTACCTGGCAAAGTGCCACACCGGCCTGTTTTCATATTGGCTATCAATTCTCACCGGAGAGCTGTTTTATCGCCAGCTCTCCAGAACGCCTCTACCGCCGTCATGATCGTCAGTTGTTCAGTGAAGCGCTGGCTGGCAGCACACCACGTACCGGTGATGCTGAGCAAGATGCAGAACTGGCGTCATTGTTATTGCAGGACGGTAAAAACCGGCTGGAAAATCGCTTTGTGCACACCGACATTCTGACCCGCTTAGACGGGCTGGCCGATACCGCTGTAGTGTCGGAAGCGCAGATCCTACCGCTAAAACATATCCAGCATATCAAGCGGGAAATCGAAGCCACGTTGTTGCCGGAAACCGCCGATTGGCAACTATTGCAAAAAATACATCCGACGCCGGCGGTCGGTGGTTCGCCACGTCGCAAGGCATTAAGCCAGATCCGTGCGCTGGAACTACATCAGCGCGGCTGGTATGCCGGTGCGTGTGGTTTTATCAGCGAAGATGTGTCGGAATTTACCGTCGCCATCCGCAGTGGCTTGTGGCATCAAAATCAGCTGCATCTCTATACCGGTGCCGGCATTTTGACCGGTTCTGATGCAGAAGCCGAATGGCAGGAACTCGACACCAAACTCAACAGCATGTTGGGTGTCTGGCATGACTGAGCAGTGGCAAGCGTTAGGTAGCCTGCATGCTCTGTGGAGTTCGTTGATCATTGAAGAGCTGGTACGACTCGGTGTGCGTGATATCTGTATTGCACCGGGTTCACGCTCCACACCACTGACATTAGCCGCAGTAGCAAACTCGGCAATCACCACACATTTGCATTTCGACGAACGTGGTTTGGGTTTTCTGGCCCTTGGGTTAGCGCAAGGCAGCCAGCGCCCGGTCGCGGTGATCGTGACATCGGGCAGTGCTGTGGCCAACTTGCTACCCGCTGTGGTGGAAGCTCGCCAATCGGGCATTCCGCTTTGGTTGCTGACTGCCGATCGCCCCGCCGAATTGATCGGTAATGGTGCCAATCAAGCTATCGAGCAAAGCGCTATTTTTTCCAGCTATCCGGTTTATCAGCAATTATTGCCCACCCCGAGCGATGAGATTGCGCCATCGTGGCTGTTAGCCTCGGTCGATCAGGCAGCCTTTCAGCAACAACAAACGCCGGGCCCTGTGCATTTGAATTTTTCCTTCCGCGAACCACTTTATCCGGTAGACGGACAACAGCTGCCAGCCCATGCGCTACGAGGGTTAAGCCGTTGGTTCGACAGTCATGAACCCTGGACGCGTTACACGCCGGCACAAACAGCCTGCTCACGCGATCCGGCATGGGAAACAGTGCGCCATAGCAAAGGGCTGATTGTCGTCGGCCGGCTGACTCGAGAAGAAGACGCCAAAGCTATTTTACAACTCGCCGAGCAAACCGGTTGGCCGCTGCTGGCGGACATTCAGTCACAACTACGCTTTCATCCACACGCCATCAATTATGCCGATCTGGCGCTGCACCACCCTGACTTTCGCGCCGAATTAGCCCAAGCAGAAACACTGCTGTTATTCGGTGGCCGTTTGATTTCCAAACGTCTGCAACAGTTTTTAACCGAACAGGAATGGCAGCACTGTTGGCAAATCGATAGCAGTGCGGAACGACTGGACAATGGCCTCCCCGTACAACAGCGGTTTGTCAGCACGATCAGTGACTGGTGTCAGGCTCATCAGTTCGAAACATCCAATTCGGCATGGCATCAACTCAGCACATGGGATAAAAAGCTCACGGCACTCATCGAGCAACAACTGCCGGCATGGGGGGAAATAACCCTCTGTCATCAGTTGAATGCCCAGATCAAAGGCCAGCTATTTATTGGCAACAGCATGCCGATCCGACTTTTAGATATTCTTGGTACAACAGGTGCTCGACCTGCGCATATTTACACCAATCGCGGCGCTTCCGGTATTGATGGTTTAATTGCCACTGCCGCCGGTGTTGCTAAAGCCGCACCGACGCAACCAACCACCGTGCTGCTGGGCGATACGTCTGCGCTGTTTGATCTCAACAGTCTGGCGTTATTGCGCAGCCTGAATAATCCGTTTGTGCTGATCATCATCAATAATGATGGTGGTAATATTTTTCACATGCTGCCCGTGCCGGAGCACAACCAGATCCGTGAACATTTTTACCAACTGCCTCACGGGCTCAACTTCCAAGCCAGTGCCGAACAGTTTCAGCTCGCTTATGCTGCAGCAACGGATGCAACCAGTTTCCAGCACGATTATCAGCAAGCACTGACACGACAAAGCACAACCATTTTGGAATGTAAGGTCGCGGTAGGCGAAGCCGCCAACTGGCTAAAAGGATTAGCTCAACATGTGCGAGATTTATCGGTGTGAGTAAACCAACGCTGGTCTTACTGCATGGTTTTTTAGGTTCTGCCAATGATTGGTCGGCGCTTATCGAGCAGTTACCCGATTGCGATTGCATTGCTTTCGATCTGCCGGGGCACGGTGACGCACGCGAACAACGTTTAAGCCGGATGGCTGATTTCCCCCTCTGGCTTAATCAGCAATTACAGCAACAAAATATATCCAATTATCATCTGCTCGGTTATTCACTCGGCGGGCGTCTGGCATTGCAGTTTGCCGCCACACAACCAACTGGTTTACAAAGTTTACTGCTGGAAAATGCACACCCCGGTTTAAGCTCGGTAGCGGAACGAAAAATACGAGCCAGTGCTGATGCCCGCTGGGCGCGACGCTTTTATCGCGAGCCAATTATTGACGTGTTAGCCGACTGGTATCAACAACCCGTCTTTGCCGATTTAAACCCGATAGGACGTACCTCACTCATTGCCGAACGCAGTCAAAACAATGCAGACCAACTGGCGCACATGCTGTGTTGTTGCTCGCTGGCGAAACAAGCCGATCTGCAAACTTGGTTGCAAGATACGTCACTACCAGTGCTGTATCTGTGTGGTGAACAAGATCTGAAATTCCAAGCGATTAGTGCGCAACTGGCGACCCACTGCACGTCGGTAACACAGAAAATACTGGCCGGTGGACACAATCTGCACCGCGCTAATCCAGAATTCATGGCGGCTGCTATCCGGCAGTGGCTAACTAATTTCTACTGTTAATTATGAGAGACAACTATGCAAGATCACGATAACGATGCCCGCTGGTATGCCCCGATTGAATGGCAAGATTGCAGCGCCGATTACCAAGACATCCGCTATCACAAATCTGCCGATGGCATTGCTAAGATCACCATTAACCGTCCACAGGTACGTAATGCTTTCCGTCCACTCACTGTGATGGAAATGATGAAAGCGCTGCAAGATGCCCGCTTCGATGCCCAGATCGGCACCATCATTCTGACCGGTGAAGGCGAGCTGGCGTTCTGTTCCGGTGGTGATCAAAAAGTACGCGGCGATTACGGTGGATACAAAGATGACGAAGGCACGCATCATCTGAACGTGCTCGACTTCCAGCGCCAGATCCGCACCTGTCCAAAACCGATTGTGGCGATGGTCGCTGGTTATGCCATTGGTGGCGGTCACGTGTTACATATGTTGTGCGATCTCACCATTGCCGCGGAAAATGCCCGTTTCGGCCAGACCGGCCCAAAAGTCGGCTCGTTCGATGGTGGTTGGGGCGCGTCATACATGGCACGCTTAGTAGGCCAGAAAAAAGCCCGCGAAATCTGGTTCTTGTGCCGTCAATATGACGCCAAAGAAGCCTTAGAGATGGGGCTGGTGAATACTGTGGTGCCATTAGCCGAACTTGAACGTGAAACCGTGCGCTGGTGTCGTGAAATATTGCAACACAGCCCGATGGCCTTGCGTTGCCTAAAAGCAGCACTGAATGCCGACTGTGATGGTCAGGCCGGTCTGCAAGAGCTGGCGGGTAACGCCACTATGCTGTTTTATATGACCGAAGAAGGTCAGGAAGGTCGTAACGCCTTTAACGAAAAACGTGAGCCGGATTTCAATAAATTCCCACGCAACCCGTAAAGCAGCTGTAACTCTCCGATGCAGATCTGATCTCTGCATCGGGATCTGTTATAACATGACAGACGACTGATTTTGCCGAGAATAAGGACAGCCAACTTATGGATATCACTCTGTATCGGTATCAACTGCCACTTACACATCCGCTGACGTTTCACAACCAAACCATCCAGCAACGCGAAGGCTTATTATTGCATTGGGGCAGTAGCTGGAGCGAGATAGCACCACTCCCGGGTTTTTCTCGTGAAACACTGGCAGAGGCTGAACAGGAAACCATTACATTTCTGACGGCATTTAAACAAGGCAAAACCATTCCGGTTACATATCCATCAGTACAATTTGGTCTAGATTGCGCCCGTCGTAGCTGGCCGGTATTAAAACATACACCACTGCCACCTTATCTGCTGTTACAAGGTACACCGGAAGATATTATCTGGAGCTGGAAAGAGTGGTTATATGACTACCCCAGCCGGGTAAAACTCAAAGTCGCACGTTATCCGATGCGCGATGAGCTGGCGATGATCCGTGAAATTATCCGGTTAGCACCAAAAACTAAGCTGATCCTTGATGCCAATCAGCAGTGGACGCGAGAAGAAGCCTGGACCTTCATGAGCCATCTCGATCCGTCCCGTATTGAATATATTGAAGATCCTTGCGCAACTTACGCAGATATCCGTGCAGTTGCGTCACATACCGGGGTTGCTGTGGCACTGGATGAGATCTTAAGCGCCGAAACTAACTGGGATTTTTTCCCGCAGTTGAAAGGTTTGGTATTAAAACCCACGCTCATTGGTTCATTGGATAAATGCCAAGAACTGGTCAAGAAAGCCAAAGCGAATGGAGTCAAAGTGGTGATATCTTCCAGCCACGAATCGCAACTCGGTAACCGTCTGCTGGCCTTGCTGGCAGCCGAATGGTCACCCGAGCAAGCACCCGGTCTGGATACGCTGCGTTATTTCAGTGGTTCCGTGCTGGATGATAAACAGCAAGTCGATACCAAACAGTTGCAGTTGGTATGGCAAAGTTAACTTGCCCCATCCGGCAACACGCACAACAGCACCCGACACTACCGGCATTATGGAATGCCGGTGTTAGTCTCAGCTATCAACAACTGGATGCCCAGCTCAATGCTCTGCAAGAACAGCTCCGACACGCCGGATTAAAGTCTGGCGATCATCTGTTTTTGTGCAGCACGAACAGTGTAGAACTGGTGATGTTGTTGTGGGCCTGCTGGCGAGAGCAGATCGTCTGCTGCCCAATAAACCCGGCGTTTCCCGAAACTCGACAGCAACAACTTCAGCAACAAGTGCATGCCTCATTGCGTTGGCCATCGGATGCATTGAAGCTAGATTTTACGGCACAAACGCCAGTCTCTACAGCATGTGAACTGAATGACAGTGCGCTCAGTAATTTAATTTTTACCTCTGGCAGCAGCGGCTCACCTAAAGTGGTGGCGCATCGTTTGCGGAATCATTTCGCCAATGCGCAAGGCAGCATCGTGCCCATCACCACCGATGATGGTTGGTTATTGTCACTGCCACTGTTCCATGTTGGTGGACTGGCGATTCTGTTCCGCTGTTTTCTGGCGGGTGCCTGCGTTGTGTTACCTGATCCCGCATTGCCACTCACAGCATTATTACAACAAGCACCGATCACGCATCTCTCGCTGGTGCCAACACAGCTGTACCGATTATTACAGCAACCGGATTTTCATTTTTCAGCCACGCAAGTTCGCCACTTGTTATTGGGTGGCGCACCTATCCCTGATAGCCTGATCACCCAATGTCGGGCGCAACAGCTGACACCGTGGGTCAGTTATGGTTTATCGGAAATGGCATCACAGGTTTGCACCGCACCCGCAGGGGCAGCCGGCGTAGTAGGTAAAGCATTGGCCAGACGGGAAGTAACAATTCAAGCCGATGAAATTTGTGTTCGAGGCGACACGCTGTTTGCCGGTTATTACCAAGCTGATGGCTCGCTGTTACTTCCATTAGATGATGAAGGTTGGTTTCATACCGGTGATGCTGGCTACTGGCTAAATGATGAGTTAGTGATTAATGGCCGCATTGATAACCAATTCATCAGCGGTGGGGAAAACATTCAGCCAGAGCAGATTGAACAACAACTGCTACAACATCCTGCTATCGCACAAGCAGTTGTCGTTCCCGCGCCAGACGAAGAGTGGGGCATGTGTTGTGTCGGTTTTATCGATTGGCAGCAAGCACCTGTTGCAATAGCGGGATTATCCGCGTGGTTACGTCAATTTCTGCCGGCCTTTATGTTGCCAAAACGCTATTTGCCTTGGCCAACGTTGTCAGCAGGGCAGCTGAAACTACCTCGCGCAGAATTTAAGCGACTCGCAGAAACGAAAAATCCCGCCACGCAAGCGTGAACGGGATAATTGTGGGGTTGGCCTGTAAGCCGGGTTCTGTTCCGCTTGCGCGGTGGCAGCCATTCCTCT
>ERZ650300.1976-NODE-1976-length-11211-cov-11.059609_pt1 | contig 11211 bp, 16 predicted proteins | sample MGYA00376236_ERZ650300 | MGnify/ENA primary metagenome ERZ650300 (study PRJEB26733, sample SAMN07839303) | wastewater metagenome | biome: urban; feature: wastewater treatment plant; material: waste water | place: USA: North Carolina | collected 2016-04-28 ... | reverse complement strand
TGTTAAACATTTTACTTGTTGGAATCAACTTTTATGTATGCTTTTTGGTCAATTAAGTAACGGTTAAAATTTAATGTCGTATTTTTTTCCAAAATTATTCAACACAAAATTTAATTGATCTTTGAGGTTTTCAAAGCTTTTATAAGCATCGAAACCCAACCATTGATATTTGATTCTTCGCCATAGAATTTCTATCAGATTTAGCTCTGGAGAATAAGGTGGCAAAAAGTAAATCAATACATCCTTTTCTTTCCATTGTTCTATTTTGGCCATAAACTTTTTTGATTTATGAATTGGCGAATTGTCAAGAATTACAACCGTTTTTTTAATAGTTTGTTCAACAAAACGATCCATAAAAGATATAATTTTATCTGAATTAAATGTTGTTTCAAGTATTTCAAAATAAAGCTTGTTTTTACGAGTCATCAATCCAACTACATTTTGGTATCTGCCTTTAGCAGCAGGCAACAATATTGGGTTATCCTTTGTTTGCCAAGCATAAGGTACATTAGGAGTGAGTCCAAAATGACTTTGGTCTCCAAAATATAAATCAATATAACCGCTATCTTCCAAATTTTTTAGTGTTTCTATTTGCTCTTGTTTAAATCGAAAATTCTCTTCGTTTCGTTTGCCTTTTAAGGAGAGTCTAGCTCTTTTCCAACTATAACCCAGTAACTTTTAAAAAATTCTGCAATGTCTTTTTGCAGATGTTAATATTGTGTTGCTCTTCAAAGTAAATTAATACATTTTTTAAATTCCTATTATGAAGTTCTAATTGCTCCGAAACCTCTTTGGAATAGTCTTTTAAAAGGGTTTTAGCTCCTCTTCCCTCTGATATTGCAAGGGAATCAACCCCGATTTTAGCCCAACTATCAAACCACCGTTCAATCGTTCTGCGACTGACTTTAAAAATAGAAGCCAAGTCCTTAATCTTGTGTCTTTGATGCGATAAAACAAGGCATTGACTACGTTTTCTAATAGTGTTATTAGGGCTATTTTGATGTAGGTATTCCAATACCTCAATCTCTTCTTTTTTAAGTGTTACATATCTCATAATGAGATAAATATACAAATAATATTATATATAAACAATAAAATACGACATTATTTTATTCTAATTACTTAAAACTTTATGTTTGTCAAAATATTAATTAAAAGAAATAAAAACATGAAAAAAATTATTTTATTGTTATCTGTTGTTTTTTGTTCAATTAGCGTAAATGCACAGGTTGACATTATTACTAAGCACAGTGGAGAAGTTGTAAAAGGGAAAGTTATTAGAATAGAAGATTACAGTGTGGTTTTTAAATATGACGGAGAGGATGCAGAGAATTCTATTGGTAAATATGCAATTGAAAAAATTGTATATGGTAAAAGCGGCAGAGTAGAAGAGGTTACGGAAAAAATCACTATTAGTTCAGAAGCAGATTGGGAAAAAGTAATTATTTTAGAAGAAAAATCATATATTTCTGGATTAAAGAAGGTTGGAGACGTTAGAGGAAAAACTGGATTGATAAATTTTCAAACAGGAAATACAGGAGATAAAAAGGCAGAAAAAAAATTAAAAATGTCTGCAGCAGCAATTGGTTGTCCTTTTGTTTTGATGACTTCTGATAAAACAACGGTTGGTTCTAATTCAAATGCATTAGGAGGAACTCAAGCTATAAAAACAGGGATTGCGTATAAGTATTAAAATTACTTTTTTGAATCAAAATGACCGCTATTATTAGCGGTTTTTTTGTAATATTATTTTTTTAAAAAAATAGTTATGAAAACCACACTTTCTATTGGACTTCTTTTGGTAGTTGGACTTTTTACTGCTTCGGCTCAGTCTCCGCGTTCTGAAGAACAAAAAATTGCAGCTATTCTCGATGCTTGGCACAAAGCAGCAGCACAAGCACAATTTGACGCGTATTTTGGATTAATGACCAGTGATGCCATCTTTATTGGGACAGATGCTAAAGAAAATTGGAACAAAACCGCTTTTCAAGCTTTTGCAAAGCCTTATTTCGATAGAGGAAAAGCCTGGAATTTTACAGCTATAGAGCGCCATATTTTTTTGGATGCCAAGGGAAAAATCGCTTGGTTTGACGAGTTATTGAGCACGCAAATGAAAATTTGTAGGGGTTCTGGTGTGTTAGAAAAAGTAGGGAAGGAATGGAAAATCAAACATTATGTGCTTTCTATGACGATTCCAAACGAAAACGTAGACGAAGTGGTAAAAATCAAAACGCCTATAGAAGATGGAGTTATGAAACAACTAACCACCAAAGAATAATCGGTTTTTTGTTAACTAAAGCGAGCCTTCGAATTTAATTGCTTATTTTTGCCCGAAATAGCAAAAAATACCGTGGGAAGTAAAAATAAATTAAAAAGGTTCAAAGAAAACGAAACATTCGATAATGTGTTTCAACCAACAAGAGAAGAAGTAGTAGGTGAGTTGTTTCCTTTGAAAGGAAAATGGAATACAGAATTTTTCAAAAACGACAATCCATTAGTTTTGGAATTGGGTTGCGGTAAAGGTGAATATTCGGTTGGTTTAGCAGAACGATATCCTAATAAGAATTTTATTGGTATCGATATCAAAGGTGCTCGTTTTTGGAGAGGTGCCAAGACTGCGGTGGAAACAGGACTGCACAATGTGGCTTTCGTAAGAACCCAAATCGAATTAATCAATCACATTTTTGCCGAAAATGAAGTTGACGAAATTTGGATTACTTTTCCTGACCCACAAATCAAATACAAGAGAACCAAGCATCGTATGACGAACTCAGAGTTCCTGCAATTGTATAAAAAAATCTTGAAAAAAGAAGGTATCGTTAATCTAAAAACCGATTCAGAATTTATGCACGGTTACACTTTAGGCCTTTTGCATGGTGAAGGACATGAGGTATTGTATGCGAATCATAACGTGTATAAAAACGAAGGAAGTCCTGAGGAGGTTACAGCGTTTCAAACGTTTTACGAAAAACAATATTTAGCCATCAACAAAGCGATTACTTTTATTCGTTTTAAAATAAAATCATAAACTAGATTTTTAATTAAATCTAGTTTTTTCTTCTTGATATGCAGATACTAGGTCTCTTTTTTCTCGGTTTTATTAGCGCTTTTGTTGGCATTTCGCCACCAGGACTGATTAATATGACTGCGGTAAAAGTGAACCTAAAAGAGGGGAAACGCACCGCTTTATGGTTTGTTTTTGGTGCTGTTATTATTATATTTTTTCAAACTTTTTTGGCGCTTTTATTTGCAAGAGTCATTGACAAAAGTCCTTCACTTATTCTATTACTAAGGGAAATTGGCTGTGTAATTTTTGCTTTGCTCACCATTTATTTTCTTTTTGTTGCCAAAAAGCCAAAACTCAAAGGCGGTAATATCAAAAAGTACAGTAATAGTTCCCGTTTTTTTCTTGGAATGTTACTCTCCGCATTGAATTTCTTTCCCATTCCCTATTATGTTTTATTGGGAATTACCTTTGCCTCATACCAGTTATTTGCCTTTGACTTTTTTTCAATTTTAATTTTTGTTTTAGGTGTAGTATCAGGTGCCTTTGTTGTGTTTTATGGTTATGTAGTTTTCTTTACTAAAATTGAATCTAAAGCCGATTTTTTTATTCAAAATATGAATAAAATTATTGGAACAATTACTGGGTTAATAGCTGTTGTTACCTTTTTGAATATCTTGAAGCATTATGGTTTGTTATCTCTTTGAATAAAAAATGGAAGAAACCAATTTTTTTGAGCGAGTGTATGCTGTGGTAAGGCAAATTCCTTATGGCAAAGTCACTTCTTATGGCGCCATTGCCAAAGCACTAGGAACTGCGCGTTCCGCTCGAATGGTGGGTTGGGCTATGAATGCCTCACACCATCTAGAAGATGTTCCTGCACATAGAGTCGTGAACCGAAAAGGACTACTAACGGGCAAATTTCATTTTGATGGAACGAATGTAATGCAGCAGTTGTTAGAAAGTGAGGGAATTGTTGTAAAAAACAATCAAATTGTAGACTTTGAAGCTCATTTTTGGGAACCCGAGATGAATTGCTGATTTTCACAGCTTCTATGCCTTTTTTGAATTACTGCATTTGCCTATTTTTCTATCAATATTTTCAATTCATTCCTAATTGATTCCATAATTTTCCTATTATCTTTGCAATCCAAAATCAGTCTTATTAAAAGATTAGGGATTGAATAAATAATTTAATGATGAAACTAGATAGAAAAGAAATACTAAAGGCATTAGAAACAATTACTATTGCTGGAGAAGGAAAAAATATGGTGGAAAGCGGAGCTATCGCAAACGTAGTTACTTTTGGTGATGAAGTGGTGGTAGATTTAGTATTGCACACACCCGCTATGCATATTAAAAAACGTGCTGAAGACGATATCAAAAAAACGATTTTGGAAAAAGTTTCTGCCGAAGCTAAAATCAAAATTAATAGTAAAGTTGAGGTTCCAGACAAGCCAGAAGTTAAAGGGAAGGCGATACCAGGAATCAAAAATATTGTAGCCGTTGCCTCAGGAAAAGGTGGAGTAGGAAAGTCTACAGTTACTGCAAACTTAGCCGTTTCTTTGGCTAAAATGGGATTTAGTGTTGGGGTGTTAGACGCCGATATCTACGGCCCTTCTATGCCAATTATGTTTGATGTAGAAAACGAAAAGCCAATTTCTATTGAAGTAGATGGAAAATCAAAAATGAAACCGATTGAAAGTTATGAGGTAAAAATGCTTTCGATAGGATTTTTTACTTCTCCAAGTCAAGCAGTAATCTGGAGAGGTCCAATGGCATCTAAAGCGTTGAACCAAATGATTTTTGATGCAAACTGGGGAGAATTGGATTTTATGTTGATTGATTTACCTCCAGGAACAGGAGATATTCATTTGTCTATTATGCAGTCTTTGCCAGTAACTGGTGCTGTTGTAGTTAGTACGCCTCAAGCAGTTGCTTTGGCAGATGCAAGAAAAGGAGTAGCGATGTTCTTATCTGATGCAATCAATGTTCCGGTTTTGGGAATTATCGAAAACATGGCTTATTTTACGCCAGAAGAACTTCCTGAGAATAGATACTATATCTTTGGTAAAGAAGGTGCTCGTAACTTAGCTACGGATTTAAATGTGCCTTTCTTAGGAGAAGTGCCAATCGTTCAATCTATCCGTGAAGCTGGAGATTACGGTCGTCCTGCTGCTTTACAAACCGGTTCAATTATTGGAACTGTATTCGAGAACATTACACGTAATGTGGTACAAGAAACAGTAAATAGAAATGAGAGTTTGCCTGCTACAGAAGCCATAAAAATAACTACAATGGCTGGTTGTTCAGCAGTAAAAAAATAATAATTAAAAATTCAACCTTCAGGAGTTTACTTTGAAGGTTGAATGATTAAATTCTAGACTATGACAACAGAAGAATTAACAGAAAATGTTATGAAAGCCTTAGATGAGATTAGACCTTTTCTAAAATCAGATGGAGGCGATATTACCTTAATTGCTATTGAGGATGAAAAACACGTCAAAGTAAGACTAGAAGGTGCTTGTACTAGTTGTAGTGTCAACCAGATGACTTTGCGAGCTGGGGTAGAAACTACAATCAAAAAATTTGCACCACAAATAGAAACGGTTGTCAATGTAATGTAATTGGACTGTTTTTTATTTCGTTCTTTTTTGTATTGATTTTATTGAAGTATGTTAGATTTTACATTAGAAAAGATAACGATATAGTGTTGTATTCTTATTGATTTATGGGTTTTGTGCTTGTTTTTTTTATTTTTTTATAAAAAAAGATGATAATAATTCAATTTTATTTTCTTTCTTTATTTAAAGAAAAAATTAAATTTGAAAGTAGTAACCTAAAACCTAATCAATTATGAAAAAACAGTACCTAATCTTAATCTTGTTATTGTCAATTTGTAAAAGCTACGGTCAAGAACTAATTCAAGAAGCTTATGTAAAAAGAGCTTACGTTGGTAGTTATGGAGAATGGCAAGACGCTTCGTTTTCAACGCCTGTTGCTATTTTTTCTAATAGACAAGGATATTTAAAAATCACAGGAGCTGAATTTTTGACCAAACTCAGTGGAGATAGAGCAAAGTTAGAAGAAAATACCGCCTACAATTCGGCTGAATTAACATCTCAAGCGTTAGCAAGCATCAAAAATGAGAAAAATGGTTTGGTAAGTAATACCTATAAAGGAAAATTAGTTTTTAAAACTATTGATGGAGTCTACACGCCAGACGTTTCTGTAGTATATACTATAAATCAAGCCGACATACTTCGTTTGAAAATAAGTAATAATAAAAATAGTAAAGAATATATTTTAGATCTCGAAATCAAATAAATAATTAAGGAATTTTAAATAATGGATGTTTTAATAAAGATTAAGGATAGAGAAGGGGTTGTTCACGAATTACAAGCGCCAACAGATATGGCAATGAACATTATGGAATTGTGCAAAGCCTATGAGTTGCCAGTTGAAGGAACTTGTGGTGGTATGGCCATGTGTGCTTCTTGCCAGTGTTATGTGCTCAATGATGTTGAATTACCACCTATGGGTGATGATGAAGAAGCCATGCTATCTGAAGCTTTTTATGTAAAATCCAATAGTCGTTTAGGTTGTCAAATTCCAATAACGGAAAGCCTTGAAGGCCTTGAGTTAGAATTGGCTCCAGAAAATTAATAGTTAAGCCCTGTCGATAAGATGGGGCTTTATTTTTGAACTATTACTTTAGCTTTTGGAGCTATTCTGTCAACAAACAACGAATAGGCTTTTTCTGAGGGATGCAGACCATCTGTAGCTACTAAATAAGTCTCTTTTAGTCCTTGTCTTGTGATGTCGGTGATATTGATAAAAGTAATGCCATTCGTATCGCAATAACTTTTAGCGAATGCATTATACTTATCGATTTCTGTTGAGATTTTGGTTGGAGTTCCAAATTGTTGACCAAATGGAGTGTAAGCATAGTCAGGAATCGAAACCACGATAACATTGTCTTTATTGCCTTTGGCTAATGCGATGGCTGTTTGTGCCAATTGAGGAAACTCCCTTTCATAAATACCAAATTCTCTATTTTGATACTGGTTGTTGACCCCAATAAGTAGGGTTACTAAGTTATAATTGTTAGTTGGTTGCTGTTCTTTAATTACATTGATTAAATTAGAAGTGGCCCACCCTGTTTGTGCAATGATTTTAAGGTCTATGGTTAGACCAGGGATTGTTGTTTCAAGGTTTTTCTTTAACTGTTCAGGAAAGCGACAAGAAACACATACGCTTTGACCAATAGTATAACTGTCCCCTAGTGCGATGTAAGATACTTTTTTGTTAACAGGTTGTGGTTGAGGTTGTGGTGCTGGGCTGCTTTCGGGTTTGGGAACAAGAGTCGTGTTTTCGCTAGAACATTGGTTAAAAAAAAGCACTACAACTATCAAAATGAAAAGTCGTAATGCTGTTTTTATATGTTTTGAAAAGTGTTCCATTTCTGATTTTAAGCAGTTTCCATTGTCAAACTCAGTTGTTCTTCAATCGCATTCCAAAGGCCTATTCTTTTTTCTAAGGCTAAAATGGAAACGTTTTCGACCTCTTCCCATTTTTTAGCATCATTTCCGCAAAGTTCGGTTATCATTTGCATGGCCATTGGTCCGTGCTCGTCAGCATCCAATTCGATATGTCTTTCGAAATAGTAAATCAATTGTTTTAAATCCGTTTCAGGGAAGTTCTTTTGGAAGTTTTGCAGGATTTCTGTGAACATACTTGGAATCAAATCTTCTCTTCCGAAGGTAAAAGCGGCTGCTATTTCATGTGCTTTTCCATGTTCAATCACTTGAAAAGTGAAGTCCAAAAATGATTTGATATTCGGGTGTAATTGACTTTTTTTAATTGCCACAAAAATATTTTGAAAGGATTGCACTTCGTCAAGGAAATTAGTAATTCCTGATGTGTCTGCACCACAAGCTTCCATAGCTTCTAGGTACATTTCGAAGTGGCTTAAGTGTCTTCCGTCCATACTAAGGTCGGTTTCTTCGGCCAAAACAATTTCGTTGATTAAATAGCGAGTTTCTGGATTAGGAGTTGCAAACCATGGCGTTGTTGTACACGTTAATTTGGCTTGTAAAGCTTTCAGAAGTGACATAAAGTCCCATACTGCATATACATGTGTTTCTAGAAAGCTATGTAAATCTTCTAGATTTTGTACTTTCTGATATAGACTATGATTTAAAAGTTGTTCTTTTTGAGAAGCTATCTTTGAATTGATGTAGGTAATGTTCATTGGGATTTTTTTGTAAAATTAAAAAAGCTTCCTGTTACCAAGAAGCTTCTATAATTGATTTTATCAATACTTTAATACTTGTTTATCTTATTTAAAAGCTGCAATTCCTGTGATATCCATTCCTGTAATCAATAAATGAATATCGTGGGTGCCTTCATAAGTAATTACCGATTCTAAGTTCATCATATGGCGCATGATAGAATATTCGCCTGTGATTCCCATTCCGCCCAGCATTTGTCTTGCTTCACGAGCAATATGAATCGCCATATCGACATTATTTCTTTTGGCCATTGAGATTTGAGCAGAAGTCGCTCTGCCTTCATTTCTCAAGACGCCTAATCTCCATGTAAGCAATTGCGCTTTGGTGATTTCAGTAATCATTTCGGCCAATTTTTTTTGTTGTAATTGGGTACCTGCGATAGGTTTGTCAAATTGAATACGCTCTTTGGCATAACGCAAAGCAGTATCATAACAATCCATAGCAGCTCCAATGGCGCCCCAAGCAATTCCGTAACGAGCAGAATCTAGACAACCTAGTGGTGCGCCTAATCCTGATTTGTTTGGTAAAAGGTTTTCTTTGGGAACTTTTACATTATCAAATATCAATTCTCCCGTAGCCGAAGCTCTTAAAGACCATTTGTTGTGGGTTTCAGGAGTGGTGAATCCTTCCATGCCGCGTTCTACGATTAAACCATGAATTCGTCCTTCTTCATTCTTTGCCCATACTACAGCAATATCAGCAAAAGGAGCGTTAGAAATCCACATTTTCGCACCATTTAATAAATAGTGATCACCTTTGTCTTTGAAGTTGGTGGTCATTCCACCAGGGTTAGAGCCGTGGTCAGGTTCAGTCAATCCAAAACAGCCCATGAATTCTCCAGTGGCTAGTTTGGGTAAGTATTTCATACGTTGTTCTTCGTTACCGTATTTCCAAATAGGATACATTACCAAAGAAGATTGTACAGATGAAGTAGAACGCACGCCAGAATCACCACGTTCAATTTCTTGCATGATCAATCCGTAAGATATTTGATCCAATCCGGCACCACCATATTCAACAGGAATGTAGGGGCCAAAACCGCCAATTTCTCCCAAACCTTTGATGATTTGTTTTGGAAATTCAGCCTTTTGGGCATAGTCTTCTATAATTGGAGATACTTCTCTTTTTACCCAAGCTCTTGCGGCGTCACGCACTAACTTGTGTTCTTCGGTTAATAAATCGTCAAGATTATAGTAATCAGGAGATTGAAATAAGTCTGGTTTCATGGTTCGAAAATTTTATGGCAACAAATCTACATAAAGAAATATAACAAAACTACTTAAAAATGTTATAATTTTTACATTCGTTTTTATTTATATCGCTTTAGTAAGCAAAATAAAGTTACGGTTTAATTTTGAATTAAAATAGCGACAATGTTAGAGTTCAAGGTTTATAATATAACGAAACGCTTTGTTCAACTCAAAATGCAACAAATGCTCTAGATAGTTTGCTTGATAAAATATTTTTTGTAGGGTTTATTAAACAGCCCTTTCTTAGGTGTCTGAATTTTAGAATTTTGAATTGTTTTTATGACTGACTCTCGTTATTGGAATGGTGCTTTTTTTTAGCAGTATAGGTTTTTTTGTTCAGTACTAAAGTTTTTAATTAAAAAGCAAAGATCAAAGAGTTGTAAAGTATAATACAATTTTTTAATATTGTGAGGTAACTAAAAATCAAATAAACAATTCTCTCACATAAATCAAAATTTCGAAATATGAAAAAACAACTATCATTGGCCATATTCTTTATGCTAGGCGTAATTGGGTATTCTCAATCTCTTGATTGTAGTAAGTTAAAAAATGTTAAGGCAGTAGATCCTGATTATCCAAAAAAGATTTTTGTAATTAACGGCACAAAGCAAGAGAGTTTTGATAATGGAGTATTAAAGATAGAATGGAGTGTAAAATGGTTAACAGATTGCCAATATGAAGTAACTTGTACGAAGAAAATTGCTGAAAGTCAAATAGAAGTAGGTGATAGAATAGTAAATGACATTGTGAGTATTGATGGCGATTGCTTTACTCTCAAAAGAACTCTTTATTGTAAAAACTTTCCCCAAGGAGATGTTGATAGCGGAAGTACATTTTGCATAGCTAAGTAGTTTCGAAGCTTTGATAAATTGTTTATAGAAAGCAATTTTTATTTATAAAAAAAATAGAAATTGCTTTTTACATCTTCAAATAAAAATCCTTAGTTAATCCAATATATTCTTGGGTGTAGACGTGTCTTGCAGTTTCGATAACCAATTCGTCAATTGGTAAATCAGTAGTTTCATTTCGGCTAAAAGCCAGTAAGCTACGTTTGATTTCTGTAGTAGGTGTTCCTTTTACACGAGTGATTTTTAAAGGATATAATTCGAATTCGTTGGCCAAAGCAATAAAGTTTTCTTCTTCTTTGAAGGGAATAATGACTGCAAAAATCCCGTGTTCAGAAAGCAGTAAATCTGCTGCTTCGAGTAATTGCTCAAAAGGCATGGCATCTTGAAATCGGGCTAAATCGCGTGATTCGTTTTCAGTTTTATAATCTTCAGAATAGAAAGGCGGGTTGGAAACAATCAAATCATATTCTTCTTCGGGTTCTTCTATAAATTCGTCCAAACCGGCATGAAAACAGAACAATCTATCGTTCCAAGGTGAATTTTCGAAGTTATCTGTCGCTTGTTCGTAAGCAGCTTCGTCAATTTCTAAAGCATCAATTTGCTGTGCTGCGCTTCTTTGTGCTAACATCAAAGCGATGATGCCAGTTCCAGTGCCAATGTCTAAAATGCTGAAAGGATGATTGTCAATAGGAGCCCAAGCGCCCAATAAAACACCATCGGTACCAATTTTCATAGCGCAACGGTCTTGTTCAATAGCAAATTGTTTAAATGTAAACATAAATTAAAATTCCAATTTTTTAAATTCCAAATTCCAA
>ERZ650300.1975-NODE-1975-length-11213-cov-29.677720_pt1 | contig 11213 bp, 9 predicted proteins | sample MGYA00376236_ERZ650300 | MGnify/ENA primary metagenome ERZ650300 (study PRJEB26733, sample SAMN07839303) | wastewater metagenome | biome: urban; feature: wastewater treatment plant; material: waste water | place: USA: North Carolina | collected 2016-04-28 ... | reverse complement strand
CCGTGGCCCGCGCTCGGAAGATCCAGCGTTTCCTGTCGCAGCCTTTCCACGTGGCTGAAGTGTTCACGGGCTCGCCTGGCAAGTACGTTCCACTGTCGGAAACCATCCGTGGTTTCAAGATGATTGTGAACGGCGAATGCGATCACCTGCCAGAACAAGCGTTCTACATGGTCGGTACCATCGACGAAGCCTTCGAAAAGGCCAAGAAGGTCGCCTGATTGCCCGAGGGCTGAGCAACTGAGTTGTTCAGCCCCCTGTAGCAGTCAAGCCCCCACCTTTTCCTAGGAGCAATGATGAACACTATCCACGTTGATGTGGTCAGCGCCGAAGAGTCCATCTTCTCGGGTGAAGCGCGTTTTGTCGCTTTGCCTGGTGAAGCTGGCGAGTTGGGCATTTACCCCCGCCATACCCCGCTGATCACCCGCATCAAACCCGGTTCGGTGCGCATCGAAACAGCAGACGGCAACGAAGAGTTTGTTTTCGTGGCCGGTGGCATTCTGGAAGTTCAGCCCAACTGCGTGACGGTTCTGTCTGACACCGCCATCCGCGGCAAGGATCTGGACGATGAAAAGGCAAATGCCGCCAAGGCAGCTGCTGAAGAAGCACTCAAGAACGCCAAGAGCGATCTCGATTTGGCCAAGGCCCAGTCAGAACTGGCTGTGATGGCTGCCCAGATTGCTGCTCTGCGCAAGTACCGCCAGAAGAAGTAACTTCGCGCCGCGGAGCCTTACTCAAAAAACCCGGCCCCTGCCGGGTTTTTTTTGGTCTGAATTTCCTTCAGCCCCTTGCAATGATGGTCTTGATAGGAAAGACGAGTGCTGCCATGAGCGGGCGGAGGTCTGAGGGCCGCTCAGTTGCCGCCACAATAAGGGCTGTCTTCGAGATGACTTGGGGCGCATCTGAATCGTGCAGTATTCGCTGGGCTCTCGCAGCTTGCGCACGCCGAATGGGCAGCCCGGGGCATCAAGACGTCTGCCGCCCTTGGCTGCCTTGCTCGCCAAAGTTCTGCCGCTCTGAACAGGTCAATTTATCCTCTATCTGGACGACCGTCTCATGCCACGTACCAAACTACCTGTCTCGCCCCACGGTGGCTCGCCCGATGAGACGGAAGCCATGTTCTATGAAGCCCTGCAAAAGGGCGATGTAGACCTGCTGATGTCTTGCTGGGCAGAGGATGACGAAATCGTATGTGTGCATCCTGGCGGTTCCCGCTTGATGGGGGCCGCCGCAATCCGTGCTGCGTTTGAGGGAATGTTTGCGCAGGGCAGCATCCGGGTGACGATTTCTCAGGTCCACCGTGTGCAGTCGGTGTCCAGTGCCGTGCACAACGTGGCCGAGCGGGTGGAAATCATGTTGCCTGATGGGCTGCACGCAGCCTTTCTGATTGCCACCAATGTCTACCACCGCACGTTGGAGGGATGGCGCCTGGTGGCTCACCATGCCAGCACCGGCGGCTCGCCGGAGGGTATCTCCGGTACTGAAACTTCGCAGTTGCTGCATTGAGCGATGTGGCGCGGGCTGCTGATGGTTCTGGAATTTGAATAAAAAGTGGCTCTAACGCCCGTTGAATAAGCGCTAGCAGCTATGAAATATGTAGCGCCTTGGTGGCTCCCTGGAGGTCAGATGCAAACCATCTGGCCTGCGGTGTTTTCGCGACGCACGCATGGCCCCGCTCCGGTTTTTCGACGTGAACGCTGGACAACGCCCGACGCTGATTTCATTGACGTGGATTTCTTGGCGGGTGGCGAAGATTGCCCACCCGCTGCGCACTCTGCCGAGATTCCGATGCTGGTGGTGTTTCACGGGCTGGAGGGCTCTTCACGCAGCCACTACTGTCAGGCATTTGCTGAAGTGGCCCAGGAGCGGGGTTGGGCGTGTGCTTTGCCCCACTTTCGTGGCTGCAGCGGTGAGCTCAACCATGCCCCGCGTGCCTATCATTCAGGCGATTACGAAGAGATTGCCTGGATACTGGCCCAGCTCCGTGCTCGCCATCCTGGGCCGGTGATTGCTGCTGGCGTATCGCTGGGCGGCAATGCTTTGCTGCGCTGGGCTGCGGAGGCTGGTTCAGACGCATCGAGTCATGTGAAGGCCGTGGCGGCGATTTGCTCTCCCCTGGACCTGGCGGCCGGTGGCCACGCCATAGGCCGCGGCTTCAATCGCCAGATCTACACCCGCATGTTCCTGCGAACCATGATCCCCAAGGCATTGCGTAAATGGGAACAACACCCGGGTCTTTTTGACCGGGACGCGCTCCTGGCAGCGCGTGATCTCTACGCTTTTGACAACGTATTCACCGCGCCGCTGCATGGTTTTCGCAATACCGAAGACTATTGGCATCGCGCCTCTTCCAAGCCACTTCTTTCCCACATTCGTGTGCCCGCCTTGGTGGTGAATGCGCTCAACGATCCATTCGTGCCTGCAAGCAGCCTGCCCCGTGCCGGGGAGGTGGGGCCATGCGTGACGCTGTGGCAACCCAGGCACGGTGGTCATGTAGGTTTTGCGCAAGGCCCGTGGCCCGGGCATGTGCGTGCGATGCCAGATGCTGTGAGCGCTTGGCTGACAGCGCAACTGCCCGGATGAAAGGCACAATTCGCCCATGGATGACATCGTCAAACAAGCATTGGCCAAATGGCCAAACGTACCGGATTGCTACGGATGGCTGGGGCTGGATGCGCGAGGGCGCTGGTTCATGCGCGACGACGCCGCGCAGGCCGCTGGAGATTTTCCGCAAAGCCGTGGTTCGTGGCTGCGGCACGAAAAACTCATTGATTTCATCGGCCGCAATTACGAAAGCGACGATGAGGGGCGATGGTTCTTTCAGAACGGACCGCAGCGGGTGTACGTCGAGTTGGAGTGCACTCCGTGGGTCTGGCAGGTTTTGCCGGACTACCGCCTGCAGTCCCATACCGGTTTGCAAACCAGTGCGGGGGAATGCCTTTTGGACGAAGAGGGGCGTTTGTATATCGCTTCGCCCCAAGGACTCGGTTTGGTGCACTCGCAGGATATGGTGCTGGCCGCGGAAGCGGTAGAGCAAGGAGTCTGGGTGCCCCGTGATGTGATGTCTGCCGACTTGCCGGTGCAGTACGGCTTTGTTCGCAGCCCTGCCAAGTCACAGCGACGTTAAGTTCCAGCAGCTGCGCACAGAGATCTGACGCTGGCTGCTGATCGTTATGGTTTTTTGAAGAGTGCCTGGCCGCTGCTTGTTCGGCATGCGCCAATAAAAAAGCCGGTGCAATGCACCGGCTTTTTTGATCAATAGACTTGGCTCGCTTGGATCACTTGGCCTCTGCAGCAGCAGGTGCAGCGGGTTCCTCGAACTTGGCACCGGCTGCATTGCCCATGTAAGCCACGGCACGTGCAATTTCTGTGTCGTTGAAATCACCACCGCCTTGTGGCGCCATGGCACCCTTGCCCTTGAGTGCGGATTGCACCAGCGCTTCAAAACCAGTCTTGATGCGCGGGGCCCAGGCTGCCGCGTCTGCCAGCTTGGGTGCGCCTGCAGCGCCCGTGGCGTGGCAAGCGGCACATTGGCCCTTGTAAACCTCTTCGCCTGCACGCAGGGGGCGGTTGGCGTCGCGCACTTCCACCATGCCTACTTTCTGGATGCGCTCAGCCAAGGCCTTTTCAGGGTTGGACGCGCCCGGTGCGGGCTTGTTGCTGGACGAGACATACAGCACCAGGCCGATGATGGCAAAGATCGGCACCACGAACGAGAGGAATCCCGCCACGAGTAGTTGCTTAGGGGTCTTGATCGGGCCTGTATGCGCTTCTTCGTGGTGGTTGTCGCTCATGACGTCCTCTGGAGTTTCGGGGGCTTTGATGAAATCAACCTTAAATTATATCTACAGGCTGCGGAACTTTGTCCCCCATCAAGGCTTGGCGCTTGATGTCTCGTCGGTCCAGCCGCCGCCGAGTGCCTTGAATAACGACACCTGGTTTTGCAACTGGCTCAACCGGACTTGCACCACGCCCTGCTGGGTGCTGAACAGAGACCGTTGCGCATCCAGCAAGTCGAGGTAGCTGGCCACGCCATTCTGGTAGCGCAGATCTGCCAGCTTGAAGCGGATGGATTCCGCTTCGGCTTGCTTGCGCTGCGCCTCCAACTGCTCTGTGAGCGAGCTTTGGCTGGCGAGCGCGTCCGCCACTTCTCTGAACGCTGTCTGGATGGCTTTTTCATACTGGGCAACGGCTACGCTGCGAGACGCCTGTGCGCTCTCCAGATTGGCCTGATTGGCGCCCGCATCAAACAGCGGTAGCAACAGCGAAGGCGCGAGGGTGAAGCCCCAGGAGCCGTTCTTGAACAGGCCGGACAGTTCACCACTCGACGTTCCGGCTTGGGCTGTCAGTGAAATGCGTGGAAAGAAAGCGGCCCGCGCTGCACCAATGTTGGCATTGGCGGCGATCAGCTGTTGCTCTGCCTGGCGGATGTCAGGACGCTGCACGAGCAGATCGGAGGGGAGGCCCGCAGGTACGGCCTGGATGACTGGCGCTGCGTTCAGGTCACTGCGTCCCAGGGTGGCGCGGATGTCTTCGGGCAAGGGCTGCCCCAGCAGCAAAGCCAGCGCATTTTCATCCAGTGCCCGCTGGCGCTGCTGCTGGGCCAGCGTGGTCCGCGCAGCTTGCGCCAAAGATTCGGCCTGCCGGTAGTCGAGCTCGGACGCAGCACCAGAATCCAGCCGCAGTTTGGTCAGGCGAACCGACTCTTCGCGGGTAGCCAGAGTGCGTCGAGACAGTTCCAGCAATTCCTCGTCGGCCAGCAAGTTCAGCCACCCGTTGGCGACGGAGCTGATCAGGCTGACCTGGGCCGCATTGCGGCCTTCTTCGGTAGCCAGGTACTGCGCAAGCGCCTGTTCCTTCAAGCTGGCCACCCTGCCGAAGAAGTCCAGTTCCCACGCAGTCACAGCCAACCCAACGCTGAAGTTGTTGGTGATGTTGCCTGTGCCGGACGCAGGCGCGCGAGAGGCGTTGGCCGCCAGTCCCACGGCTGGGTATTGCGCAGCACGACGTACCTGGAACTGGGCTCGCGCTTGCTCTACGTTGAGGCTTGCAATGCGCAGGTCGCGGTTGTTGTTCAGCGCCAGCTCAATCAACTGCTGCAGCCGTGGTTCGGCAAAGTAGGTACGCCATGATGGCAGCGTGGAATGCCTTTCCGAAGCGGTCACGTTGGGGAAGCCGGTGGGTACGGGCGCGGCGGGGCGCTCGTACGTCGGGATCATGGAGCACCCCGTCAGCAGGGTGACCAGGGCCAAAGCGAGATGCGTGATTTTCTTAGTCATGGTTTCCAATTCCGGCTTCTTCTGCGTGGCGGCGGTTCATCTCCTGCTGGCGTGCGCTGCCTTTGAACAGGCTACGCACCACCACGAAGAACACCGGAACAAAAAACACTGCCAGTACAGTGCCCGTGACCATGCCACCCAGCACACCGGTGCCGATGGCGCGCTGGCTGGCGGAGCCCGCGCCGCTGGCGATGGCCAGGGGCACGACACCCAGACCGAATGCCATCGAGGTCATGATGATGGGACGGAAACGCAGATGAGCGGCTTCCAGGGCAGACTCGATGAGCCCCTTGCCCTGTGCCTGCAGGTCTTTCGCGAATTCGATGATCAAAATGGCGTTCTTTGCCGACAAGCCGATGATCGTGATCAGGCCCACCTGGAAATAAACGTCATTGGCATAGCCGCGCATGAGGGTGGCCAGCAGAACACCCAGCACACCGAGTGGCACCACCAAGATCACCGCCAGCGGTATGGACCAGCTTTCGTACAGGGCCGCCAGGCAGAGGAACACGGCCAGGATCGCGAAGCTATAGAGAATCAGCGACTGTGAGCCTGCCAGTTTTTCTTCGCGCGACTGTCCGGTCCACTCGAAGCCAAACCCTGCCGGCAGTTGGCCAGCCAGCTTCTCCATTTCAGCCATGGCCGCGCCAGTGCTGTATCCGGGGGCAGGGCTGCCCGAGATGCGCATGGCCGGATAACCGTTGTAGCGCACCGTTTGCTGGGCACCCTTGACCCACTTGGTGGAGGCGAAGGCCGACAGTGGCACAGGCTTGCCTTGGGTATTGCTGGCGTTGAGTTTCAGCAAGTCGTCCGGCTGCATGCGCGCGGGTGCATCGGCTTGCACCACCACGCGCTGCAGGCGCCCTTGGTTGGGGAAGTCGTTGACATAGCTGGAGCCCAAAGCAGTGGACAGCGTCGAGTTGATCGCATCGAAGGTGACGCCCAGTGCGTTGGCCTTGTCGCGGTCGATGTCGATTTGCAGTTGCGGGGCATCCTCCAGCCCGTCTGGCCGCACCTGCGTCAACACCTTGCTCTGCGAGGCCATGCCCAGCAACTGGTTGCGTGCATTGACAAGTGCCTCATGGCCTGCGCCGCTGCGGTCTTGCAGTCGGAAGGTGAAGCCGCTGGCATTACCCAACTCCGGGATGGGGGGTGGGCTCAATGGAAAGATGAATGCATCGCGAATGCCGGACAAGCCGCCAAACGCGCGGCCTGCGACCTCTTGTGCAGACTGGCCAGGGCCATGGCGTTCACTCCAGTCCTTGAGTGTCACGAAGGCCAACGCGGCGTTCTGTCCCTGGCCGGAGAAGCTGAAGCCCAGAACGCCCACCATGCTTTGCACTTCGGGCTGCTTCAGGATGAATTGCTCCACCTGTTCCATCACAGCCAGCGTTCGCTCTTGCGTGGCGCCGGGCGGGAGCTGCACGTTCACGATGATGTTGCCCTGGTCTTCGCTGGGCAGGAAAGACGTGGGCAGGCGCATGTAGACCACGGCCACAGCACCCACGATGGCTGCGTAGATCACAAGGTAGCGAACCGCACGCTTGAGCATGCGGGCCACCCAGCCTTCATAGCGCTTGGCGCCAGAGGCGAAGCTGCGATTGAACCAGCCAAAAAAGCCGCTCTTTTCGTGGTGATGGCCTGCTTCGACAGGTTTGAGCAGCGTGGCACAAAGGGCCGGCGTGAGCGACAGCGCCATGAATGCCGAGAACCCGATGGAGGCCACCATCACGGCCGAGAACTGCCGATAGATGTTGCCTGTGGAGCCCGCAAAGAAGGCCAGTGGGACGAACACCGAGATCAGCACCACGGTCACGCCGATGATGGCGCCTGAGATCTGGCGCATGGCTTTGCGCGTGGCGTCCAGCGGGGACAGCCCTTCCTCGCTCATGATGCGTTCGACGTTTTCCACCACGACGATGGCATCGTCCACGACGATACCGATCACCAGCACCATGCCGAACATGGTGAGCACGTTGATCGAGAAGCCCAGAGCCAGCAAGGTGGCGAAGGTACCCAGCAAGGCGATGGGGACCACAATGGTGGGGATGACGGTATAGCGCCAGTTCTGCAGGAACAGGAACATCACCAGGAACACCAGGGCGACGGCTTCAAGCAGCGTCTTGGCCACCTGGGTGATAGAGATATCCACGAAGCGAGAACTGTCGTAAGGAATGCTCCAGCTCATGCCTTCTGGGAAGTAGCGCGAGAGCTCGTCCATCTTGGTGCGGACTGCTTTTGCGGCCTCCAGCGCGTTCCCACTGGGCGACAGTTGGACGCCGATACCCACGGCGGGTTTCCCGTTCAGTCGAGCCGCGGTAGCGTAGGCTTGGCCACCCAACTCCACGCGCGCCACATCCTTGAGGCGAACGGTGGAGCCATCGGCGTTGGCCCGAAGAATGATGTTGGAGAATTGCTCGACGGTAGACAGCTGCCCGCTAACGACCACGGTTGCTGAGATGCCCTGGCCAGACAGGTTGGGCAGATCACCGATGGTGCCGCTGGCAACCTGCGCGTTCTGCGCCCGGATGGCGGCAGTGATTTCCGCGGTGGAGATGTTGAAGCTCAGCATCTTTGCGGGATCGATCCAGATCCGCATGGCACGTTCTGTGCCGAAGAGTTGCGCTTGCCCAATGCCTTTCAGTCGCAGCAACTCTGGCACCACGTTGCGGGATGCATAGTCACCCAGAGCGACGGTATCGGTTTCGGGGTTGCTGGACGAAAGCATCGTGAACAGCAAGAAGTTGGACCCCGACTTGTCCACGCGCACGCCTTGTTGCGTGACGGTAGAGGGCAACCGTGGAGACGCGCGGGACAGGCGGTTTTGCACGTCCACCTGTGCCAAGTCGGCGTTGGTTCCGGGTTGGAAGCTCAGGGTGATGCTCCCAGAACCATCGGCCTGGGCCACAGACTCCATGTAGATGAGCCCTGGTGACCCGTTCATTTCACGCTCGATCACGGAAAGAACGCTGTCCTCCAGCGTTTGCGCAGAAGCGCCCGGGTAAGACGCATTGATAACGATCGAAGGCGGTGCAACCGGGGGATATTGCGAGATGGGCAGCTGCGTGATGGCAACGCCCCCCAGCACCATGATGAACAGTGCAATCACCCACGCGAAGATGGGGCGGTCAATAAAAAACTTGGCCATGTGTATGCCTCTCAGGGCTTAGCGGCGGATGCGTCGGCGGCAGGCGCAGGTGCTGCTGCTTGGCCTGGTGCTTGCCAAGGGACCGCTTTCACGGGCGTGCCAGGTGGAAGCATTTGCAGCTTCTGGAAGCCGTCCACCATGACTTTTTCGCCCGCCTGTAGTCCTTCGCGAACAACCCAGCGGTTGTTCTTCGCCGCGCTGATCTTGACTGCGCGCTGGCTGACTTTTCCGTCTTCAGCGACTACGTTGACGATGTCCCCTTGCTGTGTGCGTGTCACGGCCTGCTGCGGAAGGGTGATGGCATTGCTGGCCTGGGCTTGCTCCAGCTTGACCCGCAGGTACAAGCCTGGCAACAGTTCACCCTTGGGGTTGGGCACCTCGGCGCGCAAGGTGATTTGGCCTGTGGTGGAGTCCACGGTCAGGTCGGAAAACAGGAGCTTGCCAGGGTGCTCGTACTCCGTTCCATCGCTCAAGATCAGGCGCACGCTCGCTGCGTCTTTGCCCTCCGCGCGCTTGAATTGGCCGCTGGCCATGGCTTTGCGCAGCTGAAGAATGTCGTTGGCAGATTGAGTGAAGTTGACGTAGACGGGGTCAATTTGCTGGATGACAGCCAGAGGAGTCGCCTCGCCTTGACCTACCAGCGCACCTTCTGTCACAAGGGCCCGGCCGATTCGGCCTGAAATCGGTGCTGTGACCGTTGCGTAACCCAAGTTGATGCCTGCGGTACGCACCGCTGCCTTGGTCGAGGCTACGTCTGCCTGGGATTGTTTGACTGCAGCCTCTGCGTTGACGAAATCTTGCTTGCTGATCGCATTGGCTTCGACCAACGGACGGTACCGTTCCAGCTGCGCTTGCGTTTGTGCCAGGTTGGCTTCTGCCTTGGCTTGGTTGGCCTTGGCGCTGTCCAAGGCCGCCGCGTAGGGGGCTTCATCGATACGGAACAGGGTTTGTCCCGCCTTCACGTCGCTGCCCTCTTTGAACATCCGTTGCTGCAAGATGCCTGCTGCCCTGGCGCGCACTTGAGCCACCTTGGAGGCCTCCACGCGCCCCGGCAACTCGGTGACCAGACCCACATCGCCTGGAGTCGCCGTGACAGTACCCACTTCAACGGCAGGCCTCTGTCCTGCAGCGCTGGGTGCCGTTGGCGCTTCCTTGGTGCAGCCAGCCGCTATCAGCGCGGAAGCGAGCATGCCGACAACAAGCCGTGCTTGCATGCGAGGTGGATGGTGTGGTGTGGATGGCGCGTCATGCAAGCTCTTCATGGAATTCCTTTGAAGCTGGAGCGAGGGCAGGTCGATCATTTCAGAAGCCGAAGAAGATGACCACAGTAGATTGCAGTCGAACGAAAGCCCGACGGATAAGGTGCGGGATTATACATACAATCGTGAATGTATAATTGAATGGTGACCGCGGATTTTCGGGTTGCCGTTAAAGAAATGGATGGTGGAGATGGCGCGCAGGACCAAGGAAGACGCAGCTGCGACACGCAATGGATTGATTGATGCGGCCGAGCGTGTGTTTTGTGAAAAGGGCGTGTCGCGGGCTTCGTTGAGTGACATTGCCTCGGCGGCGGGGGCGACGCGCGGGGCGATCTACTGGCACTTCAAAGACAAGGTCGATCTGTTTAACGCCATGATGGATCGCGTGACGCTGCCTTTGGAGGAGGGCTGTGCTCAGTTCTCGTGTCTTGCGAGTGGCGATCCTGTGGGGCGTCTGCGTTCGGTGATGGCGTTCGTTTTGGGGGTTGTGGCATCGAATGCCCAGGCCCGGCGTGTGTTTGAAATTGCCATGTACAAAGTTGAGTATGTGGAAGAGATGGCTGCTATCCGGGATCGGCACATTGCTGCGTCGGGTGCTTTCACGGCGCAGCTTGCCAAAGACTTCGCTTTGGCGGCTGAAGTGAGTCCATTGCCGGTCTCTCTGTCTCCGCATGAGGCTGCGGTTGCTTTGCATGCTCTGTTTGATGGGCTCATTCAAAACTGGATCTTGTGCCAGGGGGCGTTTGATTTGGTGAAAGTGGGTGCGAGTGCGACAGACGCTTTTTTGTCTGGCCTGGGTCTCAAATGGGGTGATGGCACGGTTTGATGTTCCCGCGTCATTGTTGTCGTGTGCTTGCGTGCAATAATGTTGAGCTTGCACGTCAATTAGCGCGGCTGTAGCTCAGTGGATAGAGTATTGGCCTCCGAAGCCAAGGGTCGTGGGTTCGATCCCCGCCAGCCGCGCCAAATCTTTTGTCTTTTTGCCGATTTTTGTGGGTGTTGATGAAAGTCGTGCTAGAATTCGAAATTCTTCGGAGGGGTGCCCGAGTGGCTAAAGGGGGCAGACTGTAAATCTGTTGGCTTACGCCTACACTGGTTCGAATCCAGTCCCCTCCACCAAATTTAGTGAGTGGCTTGTCAGTCTGACGAGCTTCGCAGAGGCTGAAAAGCCAGTGCGGGAGTAGTTCAATGGTAGAACCCTAGCCTTCCAAGCTAATGACGCGGGTTCGATTCCCGTCTCCCGCTCCACTTTTTTGGTTCTTTGGTTTTTCGTCTGTCATTGTTTTTATGATGATCAGATTTGCCCATGTGGCTCAGTGGTAGAGCACTCCCTTGGTAAGGGAGAGGTCGCGGGTCCGATTCCCGCCATGGGCACCATTTGAAGGTGCGTCCGGTTCTGGTTGCGCCGAGATCCTGTTGTTTTGAGATAGATATTTTTCGGAGTCGGAAAAATGGCAAAAGGAAAATTCGAGCGTACCAAGCCCCACGTCAACGTGGGCACGATCGGTCACGTGGACCATGGCAAGACGA
>ERZ650300.1969-NODE-1969-length-11224-cov-11.197690_pt1 | contig 11224 bp, 9 predicted proteins | sample MGYA00376236_ERZ650300 | MGnify/ENA primary metagenome ERZ650300 (study PRJEB26733, sample SAMN07839303) | wastewater metagenome | biome: urban; feature: wastewater treatment plant; material: waste water | place: USA: North Carolina | collected 2016-04-28 ... | reverse complement strand
TTGTTTTGAGGCGAATTATACCATTTAAAAAATCACTTTGTTCCAAGAATCCAAAGGGTGGATTTTGTAATAGTGGTGAAGTCATAAGTAAAGTAAATCTTGCATCTCTTTTTAAACATAAGATTAATTTATCAAATAAATCTTTTGTATTTCCAATATTTCCCCCAATTCCTAAAGTTATCTCATATCTTTTTTTAGAAGTTGAGTTGAATATTTTTGGGAAATTATCAGAATAAAATAGTGTTAAAGTAGGACTTAATTTTTTTTTCAAATTTCTCTCATTTTAGTGAAAAATAAATTATGATTAAATTTATCAAGATTTATTTTATATATTTTTTGTATTTACAGGATTACAGCTTTTCCATTTTGCATTACAATTGTATCTTCAATTCTAACACCAAATTCATTTGCTAGATAAATTCCAGGTTCTATTGTAAAGACCATATTATCTTCAATTATAACATCTGATTTTGAATTTATCACAGGATATTCATGAATATCCAGTCCAACTCCATGACCAGTGCTATGAACAAAATATTTCCCAAAACCAGCTTTTTCTATTATATCTCTAGTTAATTTATCAACTTCACTAGCTTTCATTCCAACTCTTGCTTTTTCTATTGCATTTAATTGGGCTTTTAAAACTATGTCATATACCTTTTGATGTTTTTTATTTTTGAATTTTTGTTCTCTTTTAAAAGAGAATTTCTCAAAATCAACAACACTTGTACAAGTTCTATCTGAACAATATCTTTTATATTTAACTCCCGCATCTACAAGTAATAAATCATTTAATTTTAGCTTTTTATTTGTAGGAAGAGCATGGGGTTTTGCTGCATTTTCATTAATTGCAACAATTGGCTCAAAAGAAATATCAAGTTTTCCACTTTGACTCATTTTTTCAAAAGCTTTGAAGTATAAAAATTGCTCACTTTGATTAAAACCATTTTTTCTTATATATTTTGCAAGTTCTTTAAACCCATCACGTCCAGCAATTGCAGCTTTTTTTAGTAATATTATCTCTTTAGGCGATTTTATAACTCTTTTTAGTTTTGAAAAATTTGGCTCTTCTATAAACTCAGTTTTTAAATCTTCACTTAATTTTATATATGAGGCATAAGTAAAATCATTTGGGTCAAAAGTGATTTTTTTTATTTTATTTTTTTTCAAAATTTCTTTAGTTGTTTCTATTAGATTTGATGATTCTATAACTTCACAATTTTTTGCGTACTCTTTTGCTTCTGTTGTATATCTTGCATCTGTTATGAAATATTTATCATCACCAAGATTTAAAAAGATTACATTATCACAAGAAAATTTACATTCAAAATAGATTGCATTCTCATTTTGAAGAATAAAGTTTTTCATAAAAAGCCTTTAATTTGGTATCGTTTAACATAAATTTTATTATAATCTTACCTAAAATTTATAAAAGGAATATAATATGAAAATTGCCGTTATCCAAGGTCCAAACTTAAATATGTTGGGAATTAGAGAACAACACATTTATGGTTCAATGGGATTGGAACAAATTCATGAACAATTAAAAGCAGCAGCTGCTCAGAATGGGGTTGAAGTTGAATTTTTTCAATCAAATCTTGAGGGTGAAATTGTTGATAGAATTCAAGAGTGTTTAGGAACTGTTGATGGAATTATGATAAATCCAGCTGCGTATTCTCACACATCAATAGCTATAAAAGATGCTTTAAGTGCAGTTTCAATGCCAGTAGTTGAAGTTCATATTTCAAATATTTATAAAAGAGAAGAGTTTAGACAAAAATCAATAACTGCTGGTGCTTCAACTGGTGTTATTTCAGGATTTGGACCTTTTGGTTACCATATGGGGTTAATTGCATTAATGCAAATAATTTCTGAAGTTAAAGCAATTTCAGAAGCTCAACAAAAAAACGCTTAACAATTAAAAATTTATGAAAATAATAAGTGCAAATTGGGTAGTAACTTGCGATGAAAACAACAGTATCATTAAAAATGGTGCAGTTGTTTTTGATGATAAAATAATAGAAATTGATACACTTTTAAATATAGAAAAAAAATATCCAAATATAGAAATTTTAAATCTTGAAAAAAATTCAGTTTTAATGCCAGGTCTTATAAATTCCCATGTACATTTAGAGTTTAGTTCAAACACAACTACTTTAAAATATGGTAATTTTATGTCATGGTTAAATTCTGTAATTAAAAGTAGAGATGACTTAATAAATAAAGCTGATAAAAAACTAATCTCTACAAAACTTGATAGAATGAAAAAAACAGGAACTACAACTATTGGAGCAATTTCTTCTTACTCTTTTGATTTAGAATCTTGTGTTCAAACTCCAATTAATACGGTGTTTTTTTGTGAAGTGATTGGTTCTAAAGGTGATATGGTTGATACTTTATTTGCAGATTTTAAAGATAGACTAAAAAATGCAAAAAAATTTAAATCAAAAAACTTTTTTCCAGCAATTGCAATTCATTCACCATATTCAGTTCATCCTTTTTTAGTAAGGGAAACTTTGAAGTTAGCAAGAGAAGAAAATTTATCTGTTAGTTCACATTTTTTAGAATCTCCTGAAGAGTTTGATTGGCTTCATAAAGATGAAGGTTCATTTTTGGATTTTTTCAAAAACTTTTTAGGGCAAGAAAAAGCTGTTTCAAAACCAATGGAGTTTTTGAATCTATTTTCAAATATAAAAAATCTTTCATTTACTCACTGTGTTGAAGCAAGTGAGGCTGATTTAGAAAAAATCAAATCATTGGGTGCAAGTATAAATCATTGCGTAACTTCAAATAGAGTTTTAAACAATAGTAAATTAGATTTATCAAAACTAGAAGATATTCCTTTTACAATAGGAACAGATGGACTTAGCTCAAATAACTCTTTATCAATGTTTGATGAATTAAGAAATGCTTTGATGGTTCATTATGAAAAAAATGTTATTGATTTTTCAAATATTTTATTAAAAGCAGCAACATTAAATGGGGCTAGGGCGTTAGGATTAAATAAAGGAACTCTTCAAAAAGAGTTTGATGCTGATATGATAACTTTTACTTTACCAGATGAAGTGGAAGATATGGAAGATTTACCTATGCAAATTATTTTGCATACAAAATTTGTAGATAAAACAATAATAGGAGGAGAGTTTGTTTAATTTTTTTAGAGTACTTTTTTCACCAATAATTGCTATTTTAGATTTTATTACTAAATATTTTAAGACAATTGTTTTTTTAACAATTATATATTTTATAGTAGTTCCATCAGATGAGAAATTAACTGATGTTAACAGTCATGCAAACTTACAAAAAATAGAATTAACTGGTCCAATAATGGATGTTTCTAAAACATTAGAGGATATTCAAAAAGCGAAAGAAGATAAAAATATCAAAGGTATTTTGTTTGTTGTGAATTCTCCAGGTGGTGCTGTTGCTCCATCTGTTGAATTAGCATATGCAATTAAAGAGTTAAAAGAGATTAAACCAGTTGTTGTATATGCAAGTGGTGTGATTGCAAGTGGAAGTTATTATGCTTCAATTTGGGCAAATAAGATTATTGCAAATCCTGGAAGTATGGTGGGTTCTATCGGGGTTATTATGCAAGGTGTAAATGCTGAAGAACTTATGCAAAAAATTGGAGTTTCAACTCAAACTGTAAAAGCAGGAAAATTTAAAGAATCAGGAACACCAACAAGAAAATGGTTTGATTATGAAGAAAAACAACTACAAAGTGTAATTGATGATACATATAATATGTTTGTATCAGATGTTGCAAGTGCAAGAAATCTTGATGTGAAAAATCAAACTATATTTGCAGATGCTAAAATATTTACTTCAAAACAAGCAAAAGAGGTTGGTTTAGTTGATGATGTTGCAACTCTTTCTTCTGCTCAAGATAGTTTAATTAAACTTAGTGAAGTTAAAAATCCTGTTTGGAAAAAAGAGGATAAATTTGAAAAGTTTATGGATAAATTAATTAGCGAAGCTGTTTCTAATATAAGTATGAATTTAGTGAGTGGTTTAAAAGCTTACTAATATTTTTATATTTTATGAGAGATAAAAAAAGGTAGAAGTTTTAAACTTCTACCTTTTTTATTTTATTTGGTTTAAATTATTTTTTTAATTCAGATACGATTTTGTATGTATCATTTGCAATAACAAACTCTTCATTTGTAGGAATAACAAATATTCTAGCAGTTGAACTGTTTGTAGCAATATCTCTAGCAACAGATCTTCTTTTATTATTTTTAGTTGGGTCAATAATTAATCCCATTCCATCAAGACCAGCACAAACAATTTCTCTAATTAATGATGAATTCTCACCAATTCCACCAGTGAAACATAATGCATCAACACCATCAAGTGCAGCTACGTAAGCTCCAACATATTTTTTAATATTATATGCAACCATTTCAACAGCTAATCTACATCTGTCATCACCATCTTGCATACCTTGTAAAACTTCTCTTAAATCTGAAGATTTTCCAGAGATTCCTAAGATACCAGATTTTTTGTTCATAACATCTAATGCTTGGTCTATTGTAAGATTTTCTTTAGTCATCATATAAGAAATTGCACCAGCTCCAACATCTCCAGCTCTTGTTCCCATCATTAAACCTTGAACAGGAGTTAATCCCATAGAAGTATCAATACATTTACCATTTAATACAGCAGATACAGATGAACCATTTCCTAGGTGACAAACAATAATTCTAGTATTATGTTTTTTATCTATCATTCCTCTTGCTTCATTTGATACAAAGTAGTGGCTTGTTCCATGGAAACCATATTTTCTAATACCATGTTTAGTATATTGATCATAAGGTAATGCATACATATAAGCATAATCAGGCATAGTTTGGTGGAATGCAGTATCAAATACAGCAACATTTGGTTTACCTGGCATTAATTCAGCACAAATTTCCATTCCCATAATATTTGCAGGATTGTGTAAAGGAGCTAATGGAATTAATTCTTTCATTTTTGCAATAACTTTATCAGTAACCATTACAGATGAAGCAAATTCTTCCCCACCATGAACAGCTCTATGTCCAATAGCATCAATATCATCAACAGAATTAATAACTTTTCCTTCACCTTCTACTAAAGTTTTTAATACTAATTCAATAGCCTCTTTATGAGTTGGCATAGAAACTTCTAAAGTTAATTTATTTCCATTAAATTCATGTTTTAAAACACCATCTATTCCAATTCTTTCACATAATCCAGTAGCTAAAACTTCTTTTGAGATTGGATTCATTAATTGATACTTTAAAGATGAACTTCCTGCATTTAAAATAAATACTAACATATGATACTTCCTTTTTTTAAGTTTAAATTATTTGATTTGAGTTGCTGTAATTGCAACTAAGTTTGCTATATCTTCTACAGAACAACCTCTTGAAAGGTCATTAACAGGTTGATTTAATCCTTGAACGATTGGTCCATGAGCTTCAGCTCCAGCAAATCTTTGAACAAGTTTATAACCGATATTTCCAGATTGTAAATCAGGGAAAACTAAAATATTTGCTTTACCAGCTACTTTTGAACCAGGTGCTTTTTTAACTCCAATAGATTCAACAATAGCAGCATCAGCTTGTAATTCACCATCAAAAGAGAAATTTACATTTCTTTCTTCTAAAATTTCACAAGCAAATTGAACTTTATCAACTAATGGATGTTTAGCACTTCCTTTTGTTGAAAATGATAACATAGCAACTCTTGGTTCAAGTCCAACAACACTTGCAGCAGTTGCAGCAGTTGCACAAGCAATGTCTGCTAATTGAGCTGCATTTGGCTCAGGAATAACAGCACAGTCTGCAAATAAAATTAAACCATTATCTCCAAATTTACCATCAGCTGTTTCCATAATAAATGTAGATGAAACTGTATTAATTCCAGGAGCTGTTTTAATAACTTGAATTGCAGCTTTTAAAACATCAGCAGTAGGAGAGTTTGAACCAGCAACTAATCCATCAGCATCACCTAATCTTACCATCATGCAACCAAAGAATCTAGGTTCTGTAGTCATGATTTCAGTAGCTTCTTCTCTTGAAAGATTTTTACTTTTTCTTAACTCAACTAACTCATCAATGTATCTATCTATGTTATTAAATGTTTTAGGGTCAACAATAGTTGCTCCTTCAATATTAGCACCACATTTAGTAGCATCAGCCTTGATTGTATCAACATTCCCAATTAAAACAACATTAGCAGTTTTTTCTTCTAAAACTTGTTGAGCAGCTTTTAAAACTCTCTCATCTTCAGGCTCTGGAAGAACAATTGTTCTTAATTTTAATTTCGCTTTAGCTTTAATATTTTCGATTAAACCCATGTTAAGTTATCCTTTCTACTTTAAACTTTGTCCAATAATTATAATTGAAAAACATAGCAATAACATAGCAATATTTTCTTACTTTTTATTAGATTTAGCTAATTAAATATTTAAAGAAAGTACATAATATATACATAGATTTGAAGAAATACGAGTTAGTGGATGTTTGGATAGAGATAGTATAAATATTGAGTTTTTATTGGTATAATTAAAGTAAAGATGTACAAAAACTGTACATCATTTACAATTTCTAATTATATTCTATTTTGTAACAAATTATTTAGCTTTTACAAGATTATAAGTATCTTTTGTAATTACTAATTCTTCATTTGTTGGAATAATAAAGATTTTTGTTTTAGAACCTTCTTTTTGAATTTCTCTAATTCCTGATTTTCTAATTTTATTTGCTTCAGTATCTATTTCAATACCCATAAATTCTAAATTTTCACAAACTTTTTCTCTTATTAAATCAGAATTTTCTCCAATACCAGCAGTGAAACAAATGGCATCAACACCACCCATTAGACCAGCATAAGAACATAAATATTTTTTAATTCTATTACATAACATTTCTATTGCAATTTTAGATCGTTTATCACCATCATTTGCAGCTTTTATAACTTCTCTTAAATCAGAACTAATTCCTGAAATTCCTAGAATACCAGATTTTTTATTTAAGTAATCAAGAATTTGACTTGCGTTTAATCCTTTTCTTTCCATTAAATATGGAATAACACCAGCATCAATATCTCCTGATCTTGTTCCCATAATTAAACCTTCAAGAGGAGTTAATCCCATTGATGTACTAATTGATTTTCCATCTCTAACCGCAGAAACAGAAGAACCATTTCCTAAATGACAAACAATAATTTTAGAATCTTTTTTATTTAATAGTTTAACAGCTTCATTTGATACATAGTAGTGGCTAGTTCCATGAAATCCATATTTTCTTAAATGATGTTCTGTATAATCTCCATATGGTACTGCATATAAGAAATTTTCTTCAGGCATCGTTTGGTGAAATGCTGTATCAAATGTTGCTACATTTGGAACATTTGGCATTAATTCTCTACAAATTCTTATACCTAAAAGGTGAGCTGGATTGTGTAGAGGTGCAAGAGGAATTAATTCTTCAATTTTTCTAATAACATCTTCATCAATTAATGTTGATTCTTTAAAATATTCTCCTCCATGTACAACTCTATGTCCTATTGCTTGAATTTCGTTAATTGAATCAATTACTTTTGTCTCATCGTTTGTTAAAATTCTTAAAACAAGTTCAATAGCCTCTTTATGCGTAGGAATTGAAAGTTCAAAACTTAATTTTTTGTTCTCTCCAATTTCATGTTTTAGAATTCCATCAATTCCAATTCTTTCAACTAAACCACTTGCTTTTACTTCAAAAGTTTCAGCATCAATTAATTGATACTTTAATGAAGATGAACCTGCATTTAATACAAATACTAACATTTTTTTTTCCTTTTAATTTAATTTTACTTTTGGTAAATTCTTCAGTTTTATGAAAATCATTGAAGTCATAATTGCATCATTATAAGCATCATGTTTCCCTAAACTTGGAATTTTTAACTCATTCATTATTGTATTGAATCTCAAATCAATATTTGCTTGAGGAATTCTTTCAATTTTATAATCATAATATATTGCAGAAACTTCAAGAATTTTATTAGGAAGGGTAATCCCTAATTTTGGTTTTACATATTTATTAATCATTGCAATATCAAATTCTAAAAAATATCCAACCAAAGTTCTATTTCCAATAAAGTTTAAGAATTCATCAATCACTGTATTTATATCTTCAGCATCTTTTAAATCACATTCTCGAATATGGTGAATTTTTATGGCTTCTGCTTGAAGTTTTGTTTTTGGTTTTACAAACTTTACAAATTTTTTACTTGCAACTATTGTATTATTTTTTATTATAACTGCACCTATTGAAATAATGTCATCTTTTTTTGGGTCAAGACCTGTTGTTTCACAATCAAAACAAACATATTCTTTATCTGTATTTTCGTCGAATAAAAATAAAAAATCTTTATTTTTAAGATTTTTTTTATTAAAGTAATTTTTTATAATTCTAAACATAGTTCAACTTAAAATGGAATTCTAATTTCTTTTTAAATTTATTTATAATTTTAAAAGAGTCTTTTAATAAATCCTTTTCCATTGTATTTAAATTATTTGGATTAATGTAATTATCAACTTTTTCATTTTTATCCAATTTTTCTAAATTTGACTTAAGATTTATATTTGTTAAAAAATTAAATGCCATAGTTATTTCATTTGCTAACTCATCTTCAATAATACCAATCTCTTTTAGTTTTTTTATTCTTTTTTCAGTACTTGTATTATAAAGTTTATACTCTAAACTTAGACTTCTAACACCTTGAACAATTATGAAAATACCACCTTTTTTAATGTTTAATTCATTTTTATGTTTGTCATCTTTTGTATCAAAAACAAAACCATCAAAAAATCCTAAAGGAACAGTAAAACTTGATATGATTTTTGCAAAATGAGCATTAAATTGTTGAGAATTACTAGCAATCTTAAATAGATATTCTTTTAATCTAAGTACAATTGCTCTATCTCCTGAAACACTAACTGCATCATAGAAAATTGCAAGATTCATGAAATTATCTGGTGAAGGTTGCATTATCCACTCATAAATTAAATCTTTAAATTTAGATTCTCTTCTACACCAATATGGATTTGAAACCATAATATTTCCTTCACATCTTGGGAAACCGAAATCAACTAATGTTTCAGTAAATAAAGTTGTAAATTGTTGAAGTTTTTCATCACTGATTGTACAATCATCATCTAAAATCAGGGCATTATCTTGGTCAGTTTTTAATATTTGCTCACCTCTACCTTCACTTCCCATAACAACTAAAGTAGATTTTCCTATTAACTCTTCAGGGGCTAACATAATAAACAATTTATCAAGTAATTTTTTATTTAATTGGTTGATTAATTTAGAAATAAATTCAATTTTTACACCTTTTGCATTTAAAGATTTAATAATCTTTATAAACGAAAGTGAAGCTTCTTTCAGTTCTTCAACAGTTTCTGCTTTTACTATTTGATTTGACACAGAGAATGTATTTGTTGCAAAAAATGAAGATAATGAAATTTGATCTAATATTCCAACTATCTCTTTTTTATCATTTTGTACCACAACTCTTTTTAGTCCATGTTTTGCCATAGTTAATTGAGCATTAAATAAAAAATCATCTTCATTTACATAAACTAAGCCTTTTGACGCAATTTTTACTATTTTATCATCAAAATCCATTCTGTTAAGAATTACTTTTTGTCTGAAATCAGAGTCAGTTACAATATACATTTCTCCATTTTCATCTTTTAGTAAAATTGTAGGAACTTTTTCTTTTTTAATAATAGATGCAGCTTCAAAAATACTTTTATTTGTATCAATAATTACAGCTTTATGAATTTTTGCATCTTTTATTTTTGCAATCATAATATTAGCCATCTCTTTGTTATTTTCATAGCTAACACTATTGTTTAATTTTTCTGATATTGATTGAAAAAAGTATTTTTTTAATTCAGTATTTTCATGTAAGATTTTTATGAAAATATCTCTAGGCAACATATAACAAATTGTCTCTTCTGCAGTAACAAAACTATTTTTAGAAAAGTTTTCAATCAATGAAATAGAGTCAAATATTTCATTTCTTGAATATAAACTTAATACTTCATCTTCTTTTTTCTCTTGTATTAATCCCTTTAATACAAAATATAAATGTGTAGGTTCACTATCTTGTTTTTGTACTATTTCATTTTCTTTAAAATAAACAATATCAATATTTTCAACAAATGTCTCTAATTGATTTGATGTTAGATTTTCAAAAGGATGAATTGACGATATGAAAGATTCTTGTTCTAGTATACTCATGCTGTCCCTTTTATAAATGGTTTGAGTATATATTAGCTAAAAATTAATAAGGAAATTATTATTTTTTTGTAGATTTTCTTAAAAAATTATAAAAATTTATTATATTTATCAAAGGAAAATTCCTTTGATAAATGATAATTAGTGAGAAACCGCTCCATCAGCGCCAATACCAGTATTAGCTCTAACATTTTGACCTCTAAATAACTCTTTTTCTCTTTGAGCTCTAGGAGAATTATCAATTTTAGAGAAGAACCAAATAGAAATAAATGCTACAGTTACAGAGAATAATGCAGGGTGTGCATAAGGAAAAATTGCCTTTGGATTTTTTAATATTTCAACCCAAACATTTGGTCCTAAAATAACAAGAGCAACCGCAGCAATTAGACCCATAAATCCACCAATAAATGCACCTCTAGTTGTTAATCCACTCCAGTAAATAGATAGAATTAAAATAGGGAAGTTAGCACTTGCTGCAATACCAAATGCAAGACCAACCATGTAAGCAATATTTTGTGATTCAAATGCAATACCTAAAACAACACCAATTACACCAATGATAACAACTGTAATTTTAGAGATTTTAACAACTTTTTCATCACTTGCCTCAGGATTAATAACATTTGCATAAATATCATGTGATATTGCAGATGCACCTGCCAATGTTAGTCCAGATACTACTGCTAAAATAGTGGCAAATGCAACAGCAGAGATAAATCCTAAGAAGGCATTTCCACCTAACATATGTGATAAGTGAACAGAAGCCATATTACTTCCACCAAATAATTTTCCACCATCTAAATATGCTTTTGCACCATCAAAATATTGAGCACCATCAGGACTATTTAAAAATGCAATTGCACCAAATCCAACTATTGTAATAATAACCCAGAAGTATGCAACAAAACCAGTTGCATAAACAACAGATTTTCTAGCTTCTTTTGCATTTCCAACTGTAAAGA
>ERZ650300.1967-NODE-1967-length-11234-cov-5.645675_pt1 | contig 11234 bp, 14 predicted proteins | sample MGYA00376236_ERZ650300 | MGnify/ENA primary metagenome ERZ650300 (study PRJEB26733, sample SAMN07839303) | wastewater metagenome | biome: urban; feature: wastewater treatment plant; material: waste water | place: USA: North Carolina | collected 2016-04-28 ... | reverse complement strand
TTTGTCATCTCTTGAATTTTAGAGCCAGTGCCTAAAACTAAATCCAATCGTCTGACTTGATACTGTGCCTCTGCATCAAATGCGGCTTTTCTTAGCTTGTCTTTGAATTGCTCCTCACCAATCATCAACTTTTCAATCTTGGCCATCTTTGCCGCGTGTTGTGCATCCATTCGCTCAAGCTCGGTCATTCCTGCGTTTTGTGTTTCTTGGATAATCGCACTAATGGACTCTAAACGCTTTGTACGAGCATCATCTTCGCGTGTTTGCTGGTCTAAAATCGCTTTAAGTTCTGCGTCTGCCTGTGCTTTTAATATCTCGCTTTTTTTACTGTTAAAGACGGCTATCGCGTCTAAAATACCGCCAAAAAATTGATCGTAACTTACCGCACCTTGCTTTAAATAATCGTCAAGCAGTTGTGTCGAATCAATGTATTTTTGTTCGTTAAGCTGTAGCTCTGTCATGTTTGACTCAGCTAACGATTTTAAGTATTCCTGAGCTGCTTTGCGGCGTTCTTCGGCTTTCTTTTTGGCTTCTTCATCGCCTGCGCTTGTGCCGCTTGTCGGTGATGATTTTGTTTCTGTTGATGCGTCGCCCATTGCTAAAGCAGCCGCCTCCATTTCTTCCTTAACCTTCTCGCCTGCCTTGCCTGTGATACCGTCTAAAAAGTTTTCTGTACCTTTTGCTAATAATTCGCGGCCTGTCCCTGCTACGTCCTGCAATACCTTAATATAACCCTCAACTAATGCGCCGTTTGGCGGTTCAATTAGTTTTAAGGGTTCTTTTTCATTAAATAGCGCATAGACATTGTAAAGCTCTTGATAACCCTTAACAATATACCCAATACTTGATGCAATGCCATCAATTAAAGCGTAAATAGGTACACCAATACCGCCTAATGTTGCCCCTACCGTTCCTATGGCTGCACCAATTAACTCAAACGCGCCGCGAATAACGCTAGCAACATTAACAACAACTCCGCTAAATTGAATAGTAATATCTGTTAATAAAGATATTTTTGCTTCATAGTCTGTTGTTTTTGATGCACCTAAAAACTCGTTAAACTTATCAATGGCAACGGTTAAGGCAGGTGCTAAATCTGATGATATTTTTTTAGATATTTGCGTTACGTTATCAACTAAGCCGTCAAAAGCTTCATCTAATTCAATCAGTCTTGTAACATCAGTATCATCAAGTTTTTGACCAAACTTATCATATTGATCTGCTAATTCTTTTACGTTTTGTTCTGTGAGTTTTAATGCAGGAAGCCAATTATCGCCAAATAATGTCGCGCCTATTTGCGCTTTGTCGGCTTGGTTCGTGACCTCGCTTAATGCGCCTGCAACTGTTAGCAATTGCTCGTCAACGCTCATCTTGAGCAAATCATCCATTGATAAACCTAAGCGGCTAAATGATTCCTCGAAATCTTTATTGCCGTTAGCCGCTTCGCCTATTTGCTCGTTAAGCGTTTTTGCTAAGTCAATCATCATATCCGTTTCGAGATTGGCTTTTGAACTAATAGACTGTAATCGTTCTAATTGCGTATAAGATAAACCTAGGCTGTTTGCGAGTGAATTAAACTCACGGACGTTATTAGCGACACTTACGACCATTGCACCCATAGCAGCGACAGCGACACCAATAGCAGCCGCTATTTTTGTGACAGCATCACTTGCACCACTAAAACTGTCGTCAATAGATTGGCCTGTTTGTTTGCCTTGTTGCTGTGTGTTATTTAATCGTCGGTCAACTTGCTGCAACTGACGATTAAGTGTATCCAAATCGGCACGAATACTTATAACTAGATCATCAGTTGTTGCCATGTAACTCATCCAAATAATCGTTAAGCTCGTTGAACTCAGCCATTGTCATCGGTCTTGTGTAGTTGTTGCCTGTTTGAATTTGCACTTTGTCCAAGTACGCATCCCACAACATCCAAAAATCACAGACTGTCAAAGACCAAGCATCACGCGGTTGAATGTTTAAAAATGTGACAGCACTCGCCCATAACTGATGCCAAATGCTGCCTTTTTTTACTTTCCCTCGTTTTCGTCCGCACCCACGTTTTTAATGTCGGTATCGCTACCTGCGGTTAAAATATTGGTGCAAAACTTAACGACTTGAAGTGATACATCCATAATCTGCTTATCTTTGCAAATCTGCTCATATACGCCCTGAGCATTAAACCAAGTCGGGTAATTGCCAAACTTAGGCTTAGCACAAGATAGGATAACTTTGATACTGTCGGATAATTTAGGGTTAGATGCCACCATGTAAATAGGTTTATTAGTAGCGGCCTCTAAATTATCTAAATTCTCTAGGCTCGGCACTAAGTCAAACTCAATACCGCCTAAAGTGATGTTAATGATACCTCTGTTACTCATAAATCACCTGTTAAACAACCGCTGTATAAGTGATTGTACCCGCGCTTTCTAAGCTCATGCTAAAGTTTTCTTCTTTGTTGTGTTCGCCTGAACGCTCACAACTAGAGATAGCCCATAAGCCTGCCCACGCCTCGCCTGTACCTGATTCAATCTTGCAGTAGATATGCGTATTGGCATTAGCTGCAACCATGACATGGTCTGTAAATACCACGTTGTCAGATACCACGCCTGATACTTTGCAAGAATAAGCACGAACACCTGCACCCTCTAACAATTGACGCGCGCCGCTGCTGTCTTTGTCGGTTACATCTACAGTCTCATTGCTGATAGACAAAGAGTCCGTTTTACCGCCACCGATTACCGCAAAAACATCGGGGCCAGTGCTTGTGCGTACTTTGATACGAAAGTCACTACCTTTATACTTAGCCATTATGCCACCTCGCTGATTAACAAATTAAAACGCATCACACCATGTCGGGTAACGCCGTCTGTATCAATAACCATGTCATGTCGTAAAAATTGACACAACACGCTTTGCCCACTCTCTAACGTTAAATCTTGGTTATGCAATGCCGCATGGCATTTGTCCATCAAAACGCGAATCTCTTTTGTTCCCTCGACACGACTGCCAATGTGCAACGTGATAACAGCCTCTAAACCATTATCATCTTTATTAGACCAATCAGCCGCACCGCCATCTTCTAACCATATTTTCGGGAATGCTGTCTTATCGTCTAAAATCTCTTTAACTAAACCGACCAAGCCCGTTGTACCGTTTAGTTTTACCCATACCGCTTTAATGTAACTGTTAAATAAACTCATATCGGCGGTACTCCCTGCATATCGCGAATAGCTTGATTAACCGCGTTTTGTACAAAGGCAATTGCAACTTGTTGCTTGGCTTGCAATCCTTTAAACATAAACGGACGCGGCTGTAAACCTCCGCTTAAATCGCCATATTCTAGCCGCTTGGCATAAGGTGCGATTGAATGAAGAGATAAAATACGCACTATTAAATTTTGTAATTCAGGCTCAATTTGAATTGACCGCACCAAAAATCCTAAATCAGTGGCGGGTGATTCATTGGGCGCGGATGCTTTGTGTGTCCTGTTGGGATTGGTCTTGACGTAAGTTTTACCACCGCGTGGCGATGTTTGGATATTACGTCTAACCTCAGTAGCGACAATTTCACCCGCAATAATCAGATTTGCTTCTAATCTACGTTTTAAAGCTGCGTTTAATTGTGCTACTAATGACATTATGCAGCCTCCAAAACAAACTTAAACCCATCCTCTAACAATAAAAAGTCGCCTAATTCAAGAAGCATAAAACCAACACGGCTAAAACTATCTGCACTTTCAAGCGTGATGGAATATAACCCCTCTTTGTTATATTCGCCACTTGTCTCAAAAGCCGATAAGATAAAACCACCTGAATATATTTCGCTATTATTACTATTGATTTTTACGTTAAGTATTTCGCCAGTGTTGGCCGCGTAACTGATTTTTTTATAACTGTCTGCACTACTTATACAGCCCTGCGCCTTGATGCTCACTGACTGTATGCCGCAATTCTCTAATAACTCGCGCTGTAAATCGCCTTTGCTTGTTACGTCCACAGTCTCATTACTGATTGTCATGGTCGTGGTTTTCATGGCTGCTACGGTAGCAAATACACCTGTCGTAACTTCAACATCAAGTAAAAATATCGCGCCTTTTGTTTTCATTGTGCAACGCCTCCCCACAATTCGGCTTTTATCTCATAAAAGTCTAAATCATCATTGCGTCTGCTAATGCCAGTAATGCGGTAAATCTCGTTACGATGCACAATGCGTATATTATCGCTATCGCGTGTAGATGGTACTGTGACTGCTTGGTTTTGTCTGATTGTAAATGTATAACCTTGTGTATGTTGATTCTCACCACGATAAAACCTTTCACGCTCGCTCTGTGGTGTCGCTTTCGACCATACGCTAACGAGTGTTGACCATGTGCTAGTAAAGCCGCCTTGATCATCGCTTGCTTTGGTGCATTGCTGTATCGTAATACGGTGCTTTAGTTCGCCAATATTCATACGTTAAATACTCGGTATTGATTCAACACGCTAACAACATTTGCGGGTAAATCGTAAGAGCCGCGATTATAAAAACGGTATGTTACAAGGTCTTTTAGTGCTTGTGTAAGTGGTGCTAGGCTTGATAATGCTGTCGCCATTGTCCACTCGATAACGATTAACTCATCGTTTGAATAGTCGTAATTAAGACGCAAACAGCCTGTGACTTCATTAAATAAATAATCTGTAATTGTATCGCCGTCAACAGTGACAACAACCGATGATGCGGTAATTCTAGGTGAATAAAAACGATTTTTAATTGTTTCAGCAATGTATTTTGTACGCCAAACTTGAGGCCGTAATACATTTTTAGTGTATGACTCTACCTCGCGTCTGCATGAAGTAATTAAAGAGCTAATCAAACTATCCTCATCACTGTTTTCAACTTTAGCCCATGCTTTAACATCGGCTGTGGTTATCGGTTCACTTCCCGATTCACTGATTAAAATAGACATGATTAGCCCTTTTCATTGGTTAGTTAGCTAGGATTAACAGTGTCTTGCAAACGTAAACCAAACTTAACAAACGATGCGCCAACGCTTAATGTAGATGCAGCAGCAGTTACGGCTGTTGCACGCACATAGCGTTTAAACCCAACATAACCAATGCTAGAAACGCCTGCCGCGCTTAACGCCGCGCTTGCTTCGGTATTGGTTAAATTAGCATCAGCAACGGCTGTATAGTCGCTGTTGTTGTCGGATTCTTCGATTAACGGCGTTACGCTACCATCAGTATATTCGCCGACTTGAAAAATGATTTCCAAGCCTTCGCTACCTTGACGGTCAATAGCCGAACCAACCACATCTTCGCCATTGGCAACGGCTGTTAAAGCAATGGCAACGCCTACGCTAACTTGATTGTGTAAATCTTTATTGATAGTCATGTTACATTGCTCCCATTAAGCCTTGAATTCAATAAAACGGACGGCTTCGGAGTTCACCAAATCGCCACCTGTGCGCTTAGTAAAGTACCATTGCACCACATCTGGATTAGTGATGTTGTCACGAATGACATTAACGCCGCGTCGGTCAACAATTTGATAGGCTTGGTTTAAATCACCAACAAACATAGACAAGCTGTCGTTAGCAATATCGGCCATGTGGTCAAAATCAGGAACAACAGGAATACCTAAAATCATGCCAAACGGCGAATCAGTCAAGTTCCAAGTTGGCTGCCAAATAAAGTTACCATCGGAGTCCTGCAACTTCATCGCTTCTGCAAAAGTAAACCGATTCATGCCCCAAATAGCACCCGCACGATAAGCACCGCGTAAGGACATAGCAGCATCAATCAAAATCTTGCCACCGTTAGGAGTTACAGCAAAACCACCATTTACGCCTGTCTTGAACTTTTGTACTGTACCCCATGCGCGGGTATTGTCGCCCGTGTATGCGGTAGCAACAGTCATCATGCCGCGTGGTTGTAATACACCGTTACCTAATAAGAACCCGTGTGCTTCACCCTCTGCAAAACCTTGAGCCGCATCATTAACAATCATTGCTTCGATGTCGTAATCAGCATCTTCAAGCATTTCAGTTGTTGCGGTTGGGTATGCGTAAAGTTTTTTAACTTTGATTTCGTATTGGCCAAACTGCTTAGTCGCTGTGGTGCTTGGCGTATTGCCTTGAAAGCCCCATGAGTAACTATTGCGGCCATTGTCAATCAAGCCTGTCACTGTTTCTTTGCCTGTGTTTTTAACATTGGCAAAACGGCGAACAGGTGAATTGTCGCGAATACGTTGGATAATACGACCAGTTGTGTCGGACGTAGTTAAATAACCACCATCAGGATTAGTAATCGTGCTTAATGCTTTTTGCTCAGTATCGCTTAATTGCATACCGCGCATTTTCTTGAATAACGCGCTTTTTGCTTCACGCATTTCTTTAGTTAAACCATCGCTACCAGTTTGAATCTGTGCAGATTGAGCGGCTTTAATTTCTTGAACGGCTTGAACCAAACCAGTGATGTCGTTTTGAATCGCATCTTGTTTTGATTTTGTTTCTGCCAAAACATCACCATGCTTTTTAACTTCGGCAATGGCTTCTTGTTGGGATTGGCGCAATTGGGATACGGCATTGCCTGCATCATCAATTAACCTCTTGACTTCGGTAATATCAGTCATGGGACTAACCTCGTAATGTTTGATTAAATTTCACTAATGAAGCGGCTAACTCATCATAATTAGGCTCATCATCTCGAATTGCCTTGATTTTACTGATTAGTGTTTTCGCCTCAGAGCGTGATAACTTACAAACATCGCGCAGGTAATGTTCACAGTCTCTTACAGTGTCTAGTTTACACGATTTCATATCATTGACAAGGGCATTAGGATTCATGGCAAATGTGACGAATGAATACTCCATTACCGACAATTTTTTGATGATGCGCGTGTCATTATCATAGCTAAAGTCGTCAATTCTAAAGCCAATGCTTAACCCGTCAATCGCGTTGTTCTTAACTAGGGTACGCGCCTCTTGTGCTTTTTGAATATCAAGCAACAATTCACCGTCAACCACTAGGCCATTATCATCTTCGCGCATTGATAAGGTCTTGCCAATCGGCTTGTCCCAATCATGCTGCCATAACACACGGACGCGGCTAGGGTCGGCTTTGTCTAGCCATTCGCTAAACGCGCCCTTTAAAATAATATCACCGCCCAAATCTACGTTACCCGTAACAGCAGCATAACCACTAAACGTACCATCGCCCGCTTCTTTAAAATTACTATCAACAAGACTTAACGCCTTTGTGTAATGTAAACGCATATCATAACCCCTCAAAATTATCTAACATCGTAACCCAAAACACACCGACAATTGATAGTATTTTCCGCGCTCGCTGTCGGGTCACTCGGATATTTCATTGATTCACCGCCCACATTAAACGGCTGCCCCATTGGTCGCGTTTGACCATTAGCGTTTTTGTGTGAGTCTCTCACCCGACCATCATTTGTACTAATCCACTCGACCACAACGTCAAGCCCCGAATCGGTAGCGGCTGATTCTGCCCTTGTGTACTGTGATACATTCGCGGCCTTGTGCGTTTCTGTTCGCGCTATGGTCATCGCTCGGCTCACTGAGTTTTGACCGCCTATCCTGTTTGCAATGGCATTTGCCACCTTAGTCGGTGTCGCTGCGTAAGGGTCGTCTATACTTGCTTGCATTGTCTGCATGATAACCGCGCTCGCAATGGCTACCGTGTTTGCGCTAACAGTTGTTGCAGTGGTTAATACGTTAGATGCTAAGATGCTGTAAATACTATTCTCGACAAAGTTATCAAAGATGTTCTTTTTGCCTGTCAACTTAAAAGCCTTGAACCGTTCCGATGTCTCTTTGTTTAAATCGGTTAAAATCTCGGTCATGCGTGTTTTGTGTTGTGCTTGAATCTCAGCGAACTGGCTGTCGTTTTGGTTTGTTTCGTATGAGTTGGCCAATTGGTTAGCAGTCTTTTTTAGCTCACGTTTAATCAATTTTTGATAGCGCAAAGCGATTCTGTCTTGTGTCAACAAAACAGCCCTTGCATATTTCAACTTCTCGATTCTAGTCATAGCTAAAACATCGGGTTAAGGTTTGGAATGTCTGCCCCTGCCATTTCTAGCGGTATCAATCCACTATTGACCAATAACACATCGCCACCATCTACAGGCTCATAGCCCATCGCCTGTCTTTTCTCGTTAGTGCTGATTGATTGCATGGTGTCTAGTGTTTTGTTACGCTCGGCACGTCTTGGCTCTAATGCTGCTACCGCGTCAATATCAACACATAAAATATCGCTAGGTTTTAAGCCCACGCGCCACCCAAGCCACCGATTAAGCGAGGCCAAAAGGTTGTTGTAAAGTGGAATTGCTGAATCTTCATAAAATGCCGCCCTTGCTTGTTCATAGTTAGCATACGTTTGGCTGCCCTCGATACCTAATAGTTGTGGCGGTACTTTTAGGGCTTCGCACACATCTAATTTAGCCGATGTTTTACCGCCTAAGAACTCAGCATCGCGCATTGTAAAACCGAATGATTGCCACTTGAGGCCACCCTCAGTAATAACAGGCTTGCCCGTATTTCCCTCACCTGTGTACGTTTCGTTAAATTGGGTCTTTAGCCTTTCGTATGCTGTTTCGTCCAAATTAGAATCGGTACTTAATGCACCGCTCGGCTGCATACCGTTTTTGAGCAATGAAAAGTTAGACTTGGCATAGGCGTTTAATTGGTCAACAGCATAAGAGCATGGCAACAACGAGCTGCACCCTCTAAACCTGTCTAACGGGCTATACGATTTCCACATGAGCATATTCGACGGTAAAACAGCCATAGACTTAATATCATTATCGCTCGCTGTGTACTGCCAAATAGCCACCTTTGCCGTCATGGTTTGAGATAATACAGGCGTAAGATAATCGGGACGTAAAATAAAAATCTCTTTTGGCAATCGGGACGGTATAGCCGCATCGCCCCATATCGGAGCTTCGCCACCGACTAAATAATAAATGACAGCCTGTTCCAAAAACTCGCTTAATGATTGCAGCTCGTTAGGTTGTGATATGAGACTCATTAGCGAGGCATTGTTAATGACTTCTTCACCGCGTTTAATAATAATCGGGCATGAGTTGAATGCGCTAACGTATTGTTGTATGCAAGCATAGACAGTCGGGTTTTGCTGATACGCTTCTTGTACAAACTGGACAAAATTATAAGCTGTAAAGTTGCTCGATTGGCGAATAAGCACACCTAGTGCATTGCTTTTCTGTTCGCCTTTCCAAAACTGCCACCATTTTTTACTCATAATCGCCGTACTCTTACAATGTTTGATGGTCTAACTATTGGCTCTATCGCATAGCGTAACGCGTCTGCATAGTGATTGTTTTTATCTTCAATGTCGGTTGTCGGGTTATCGCTATCATCTGTTTTATAGCTATACGCAGCCAACTCTGCAAAACAACACTGTGCATCGGGGTGTATGTAGATTGCTTTAAACGTCTGCAATGCTACCACGCCATCCTCTACGCTGCCTTTCCATTTTGTACAACCTTTAATCAATGGTATCTCTTTTTTGACTTTTGAGATAGTCTCAGGCCGCGCACAATCAGCCCTTGACGTATATTTTAGCACATTAGGCACATGGTCAATAAGATATGCGCCTGTGTCGTCTAACTCAAGCCCCACTTTTGATGCCGCGTTTCTAATATATAAACTATCCTGAAAAATATAACACTCAATAATTGCAGTGGGGTCAACACTAAATCCCCAATCAATGCCGATGTATGGTGTACCAAATGTTTGGTTAATCTCAAAATCAAGCATCTTCAGCTTCTTGGCCAAGATTGAGTTATCGCTGATTTTTAGGAATTGCCCCTCCCAAATCCAAGCGTATCGCCCCGCATCGCCTCGCAAGTCTCTTAGTCGTTGATTATTTAGCGACTCAGGAAACCATGGGTTATCATGCCAGTTAATTGTGATGTGTAATGTTCTATCGTCTTTATTAACAATAAACTGCTGCCATGTTGCGTCATGTTCAAAACGAGGGTTAAACACAACATAGAATCTGACTTGGCCATAGCGTGGGGTTGGTCTTAGATATGACCATGAGTTGTCTGTAATGTTTTCGGCTTCGTCTGTTAGCACTACGCGTAATTTATTGATTGACTTGATAGACGTGATGTTTGATTTTAAGCCCGCGAAAATAAAACGTGAGCCTGTTAGATTGTTTGTTATTTCGCCTTGTATAATTTTAAAATAAGACTGTAATTCATACTTGTATATTGTGCTTACAATAGTTGCATAAAGCGAATCAGCGATTGATTTTTGAATCTCACGACAACAAAGGATTACACCATCATCTATAAACGATTCTAAAATGCCCAATGCCGCCAATGCTTCAGACTTTGCACCACCGCGCCCACCTTCCATCACGACAATATCAAAAGCGTTTGTCTTTAAGTTATTAAAAGCTGGTATTATTTTGGTGGGTGCTTCAATCTTCATCTTTGGGGCTTACCCCTACGATATTAAAAACAGGGGGCTGTAACGCTGTACCATTCGCGCCTGTGTGTTCTTGCACGTTAGTTTCTTTCCAACCCGCTTGCGTCTTTAAGAAAAAAATCATGCCAGTCATGTTGCCGCCTTTGATTGACTCCATTAGTTTATTAGTCACTAATGCAATGCCTTTGGCTTTTCCCCTTTTAATAGCGTCCGTAAAATCCGTATTTTCTTTTTTTCTTTTGGTTAGTGTTGATTCGCTAATTCCCAATGCAGACGCTATCTGTTCTTGCGTCAAACCATTAGCCGCCAATGACTCGACCTGTTTTAAATCAATGTGTATTTTTGGCTTGGTTATCATTTAGCAACTCGTTATATGTGCTGAAATAGGTTTTTTCATAATTTCTATGCTCCGACATTCCAAAACAAAGCACCTAAAGAAGCATGACGATTGATATGCTCCCAAGCCTTAGCGTCGTAGTTTTTGGCACTCGGAAAAGGAGGAAGAATACGCGCTGGCTTATCAAATGCGTCTAAGTGAATAATCCGTCGAGCCTTTCCAACATCGCTGTCTTTTTTGCCAACCAAAACCGCGTTAAACGACGCACTAGGCCACGCAATTTGAAGACTGCGCGTTAAAACGCCTGAGCCTGCAACAGTCCATACTTCGCTCGGCTGTATGCCTATAGACTGGGCTGCTGCGGCAATGTGCTGCATACAACGCTTGTCCTCAACGCCAAACGGGACAAGATATGCACCTACCTCTTTTGCG
>ERZ650300.1966-NODE-1966-length-11241-cov-8.067406_pt1 | contig 11241 bp, 11 predicted proteins | sample MGYA00376236_ERZ650300 | MGnify/ENA primary metagenome ERZ650300 (study PRJEB26733, sample SAMN07839303) | wastewater metagenome | biome: urban; feature: wastewater treatment plant; material: waste water | place: USA: North Carolina | collected 2016-04-28 ... | reverse complement strand
TGCTGACCATGAGCGAAGCCGACGAGGAAGGTCAGGTCAAAGTCTTCTTCGAACTGAACGGCCAGCAACGCATCATCAAGGTGCCCAACCGCAAGCTGACCGCCAAGATCGTCGGCCGGCGCAAGGCCGAAGAGGGCAACGATGCCCACGTTGCCGCGCCGATGCCCGGCCTCGTCGTCACCGTCGCCGTGAAAGCGGGGCAGGAGATCAAGGCCGGCGACATCATTGCCACCCTCGAAGCGATGAAGATGGAAATGGCCCTGCACGCCCCGCGGGACGGCACGATCAAGGAAGTCGTGGTCAACTCCGGACAGTCGGTGGACGCCAAGGACCTCATGGTCGTGCTCAACTGAACGTCGGCCCGCCGACAGGAGGCCGAGGGAAAGACGACCCATCGGCCTACAGTCGGCGCCGAGTTCAAGGCCCACAAGCGCCGAGCCCCACCGTTATTCAGAACGCGAAGGGACGCGACAGCGGCATCGGTTCGCGTCCTTCCCGCCAAAAGACGGGCGCAACGCCACCCCGCTTCAGCGCAGCCGATAGGCAAAGTGACATGCGACACAGGCGCCCGTCACGGCCGGCAGGCGGGCCAGCGCCTGCTGGCGGTCGCCACCCGCGGCAGCCTTCGCAAACTCACTGGCCGCCTTGTGACCGGCGATGCCCGCTTCACGCATCGCCAGGGGCATGTGGGCGCCCGGCCGGGCCTCCAGCGGAAGGGCCCGGTTCTTGCCCATCGCCGAGAGGCCCAGCTTCTCTTCCGCCACGGCCCCGGCTTCGGTCGGCTTGCCTTCGGCCAGCAGCGTGACGATATCGTTGATGGCCAGCAGATTGTCGAGCATCTCCCGACGCAGTACCGCCTGCGCCGGAGCCGGCAGGACGACGCCTTCCCGGCTGTCCTCCGCTCGCAGGGCTCCAGCGGCAGACAGCGCAAAGAGTGCAACCAACAGCGTTTTGACGGGCACGATGTGTCTCCAATGGGTTCCGCCCCTCGACAGTGGCTCGGATTGTCGGAGCAGAGCACGCTCAACCGGCTTCGATGGATGTACCGACGATTGCCTGATAGTCGGCCGGGGTCAGGTATTGCGGCGTGTAGACGACGCCCTGCTGCTGAAGGGCCAGCACGAATGCCCGCAGGTGATTGCGCGAGCCCTTGAGCAGATTGCCGTACACCGTGCGGATGTCCTGGTTGTCGACATAGACCAATGCGGCCTGGAGATCGACGATGTCCACCTCTTCGATTTCCGCCCCCACCTTCAGAGCATCGACCAGCGATCGCGCACCGCTCGCAGTCAGCTGCGCATACAGGCTCTGGAGCGTCGGGTTGGCGAACTGCCCGGCGGCCGTCGTCGCAGCCGGATCGGCGAGACTGTAGCGCTGCAGCAGGGTCAGCACCGCCGCGGCATGGGTGGCTTCGCTCGCGGCTATGTTGTTGAAGATCGGCAGGCTCGCGCCCCACAGGGTGTTGAGGTAGGCGTACACATCGTGGGCGAGCTTTTCCTCTTCGCGCATGTAAGCCAGCGACGCCTGTTCGGCCGCGCTCAGGGATTCGACGGGCAAGCTGCTCAACGCGGTGCCGAGCCGCACACTGCTGATCGTGGACGTCCCGTCCGCGGCGACATCCATCCACGACGCATTTGCGCCGGCGGCCGGATTGTCGGCGCCTCCGCCTCCGCCGCAGGCGGTGAGCGCCAGAACCGCTGAAATAAGCAAAGCCACTGTTTTTGCGCGATGTTTCATGATGGATTGGCTCCAGGTTGATCGAGCGGAAACGCCTCGAAGTGAGGTTGCGGCGCCTCATCAGCGCCGACCGTGTCCCATCCCGCCCGCCGTGGCGCCCGGCATGCCCCGGCGGGCTTCGTAACCCGTACCGAAGGGCATGCCCGATCCGCTCGACGCACTGCCCGAACCCGGCGGCGCGAAGACGTCGGAACGGCGCTGGCTCAGGTCGGGCCGCTCCTGCTGGCCGATGCCGAAATGGCTGCGGCCGGTGCCCTCCCGCGGAATCGAAAGATTGAGCGGGCGGTCATGGTCTTCCCCGCGCCCCGCTCCGGATGCTTCTCCGGCGGCAAGGACGCCGCTGCCGGCAACCGCACCCGCACAAACCAGCACCAGCCAGCTTGTCAGCCTTGGCATTCGCAGCGCCTTGATCGGTTGTTTGGGAAGCGCCATGATCGGCCGCGGATGTAGCCGGGCCATGTCCGCCCGGTAACACTGGGTATCACTTGGTTTCAGCCTGATTCAGCGGGCAACGGGCCGACATGCCGGTGCTAAGCTAACCGGATGACTGCGTTTCCCTCCCCTCGCGTTCTGGTCGTCGACGACGATCCTGCGCTGCGCGACCTGCTCGCCGAATATCTCTCCGCCAACGGTCTGGAAGTCGAGTCGGTCGGCGACGGCACCGCCATGCGACAGGCAATCGAGCGTCACATGCCCGATGCCATCGTGCTCGACCTGATGCTGCCCGGCGAAGACGGTCTCAGCCTGGCTCGCGAACTCCGCACGCACTCCGACGTCGGCATCCTGATGCTGTCCGCCCGGGGTGAAGAGATGGACCGCGTCATCGGCCTGGAAGTCGGCGCCGACGATTACATGCCCAAGCCGTTCAGCCCGCGGGAGCTGCTCGCGCGTCTGCGGGCCTTGCTGCGCCGCGCCCGGACAACCCCGGCGGGCAGTCTGCAGACGGCCCCCGAAACACACTGCTTCGGTCCCTTCGCGCTGGATGTGACCGCCCATCGGCTGCTCCGGGATGGCAGCGAGGTTCGCATCACCACCGCCGAGTTCGATCTGCTGCGGGTTTTCGTCGAGCGGCCGAACCGCGTCCTGTCGCGGGACAACATCGTCGATTTGCTCAAAGGCTACGATCGCGCGCCCTTCGACCGCAGCGTGGACATCCGCGTCACGCGGCTCAGACGCAAGATCGAGACGAATCCGTCCCGCCCCGACTACATCCGCACCGTGCGCGGCGAAGGCTACCTCTTCAACCCGCTGGGCGCGCAGGTTCGGCCATGAAGCCGGGCGGGCCGCGACCGAGTCTCGCCGGCCAGAATGCGCGCCTCCTGGTGAGCGTGTTCCTGGTCTTCGAACTGCTGCTTGCATCGGTGGTGGTGAGCTTCCTGATGGTGCCAATGGCCCGCCGCTCGGCCGCCGACCTCGCCAGCCTGATGCTGTTGTCGGCCCAGACCTGGAGCGAACTCCCCCCGGAAACCCGGCCGGCCTTCGAACGGGAACTCGCCAAAACCCACCTGCTCGCGCTGCGCGCCGAGCCGCCTGCCAGCGGTCGGGACGAATGGAACGGCCCCTATCTGCAGTTCCTCGAATCGACGCTTGCGGCCCGCATCGGAAAGACAAAGCCGCTGGCACGGGAAACCATCGACGGGGAAGACTGGCTATGGGTCGCGCTCCCTTCCGGCAGCAAGGAGATTTCGGTCGGCTTTCCGCTCCGGCGCGTGGACGTTCACCCCGTGCTCACACTGGTGGTGTCATCGGTGGTCGGCCTCATCCTGGCGCTGCTGGCGGCGCGCTGGCTTGCCCATCGGACGGTAGCCCCTTTGAAATGCCTGGAGCAGGCCGCATCCCGGCTCGCCAAAGGCAAGACGCCCGCACTACTCGACGAGACCGGCCCAGCCGAACTGGCCACCCTTGCGGCCCGCTTCAATGCCATGGCCAAGCAGGTGCGCGAGTTGCTGGCCGCACGAACCACCCTTCTCGCCGGGCTCTCCCACGACTTGCGCACGCCCTTGGCACGCATGCGGCTGGCGGTCAGCTTGCTCGAAGAACGCCCCTCCGCCAAAACGCTGGCGCAACTGGATCGGGACGTGGAAGAAATGGACCGCCTGATCGGCAACGTGCTGGATCTCGCCCGCGGGCTGCAAGGCGAACCGGCAAGCGAGGTCGATCTGTGCGCCCTGCTCCGTGAGCTGTCGGCCGAATCCCGCTTCCCCGACCGGATCGAGGTCCGCTGCACGCCGCAGTCGGTTGAGGCGCCACGCCTCGGACTGCGCCGGGCGGTGAGCAATCTGCTCGAAAATGCGCTGTGCTACAGCATCGACAAAAAGGTCGAGATGACGCTGGAAGCCGTCCCGGGCGCGGTCCGCATCGGCGTTCTCGACCGCGGACCGGGAATTCCCGCCAACCAGCTGGAGGCGGTGTTCGAGCCCTTCTGCCGCCTCGACGCCTCCCGAAGCCCGGCCACCGGAGGCGCCGGCCTGGGCCTGTCCATCGTCCGCCAACTGGCGGACGCCAACGGTTGGCAGATAGAACTCCGTGCCCGCCCGGGCGGCGGCCTGGAAGCCTGGCTCAGCGTGCCCCGCGGCGTATAGCCAAGCGGAGCGCCCCGACGCAAAGCCGAACGATCTTCAAGCGGGTTCAAATCAAAAAAAACCGGCCCCTGTTTCTCGTCGAAGACAGGTGCCGGCTTTTGCGGGACGGATCGCCCGCGGCGCATCAAGGACGCGGCGCTTGCTTACTTGTCCTTGTGCTGCAAATCGACGCGGCGGTTTTCAGCCCAGCAACGCTCTTCGTGACAGGTTTCGCGCGGCTTTTCGGAGCCGAAGCTGACAGCCTCGAGACGGGAATCGGCAACGCCGAGCAGCGTGAGCGCCTTGCGCACGGCCTCGGCACGCTTCTGGCCCAGTGCCAGGTTGTACTCGCGGCTGCCGCGTTCGTCGGCGTTGCCCTGGATCATGACCGTGTCGTTGGGGTGGGCGGCGACGAAATCGGAATGTTGCTTGACCACGTCGCGGTACTTGGCGTCGACAGCATACTGGTCGAAACCAAAATACACGCTCTTCTTGGCGAGTTCGGCACGCTCGGCTTCGAGTTTCCGTGCTTCCATCTCGGCCGCAGACATCTTGTCCGAAGCAACCGACGCGGAGGCGGCCTTGACAGCAGCGGACTGATCGCCGGTATCGGCCGTTTTGGTGGCCGTGGTCGAACAGGCGGCGAGTGCGGTGGCGCACAGCAGGGTCAACAGGACAGACTTTTTCATGGAAATATCGCTTCTGCAGGTGAATGAAAATGAAGGTTACTTTTTTATCGTAACGCCATCTAGCTTGCAAAAACCTGACATCTCCTCATTTGCATTGATCGCAATGGATTGTCGGAGAGCGGCGCCGGGCCCGCATTGACGAGGGCGGAACCCATGAATTCATCCGGAACGGAGTGGCCTGAGACTGGTAAGCGCATGCTCAAAACGGCGGCGGGCCGGCTCGTGAACCGGGCCGGCCCGCCGCCGCGACACCAAACGCAAGTCGGGATCAGCGCTTGATTCTGGAGATTTTCGTGCCCTCGATGCTGAGGGCGGCCATCAAGCCCTGCTGGTCGAAGATGAAGGCGTAGGCGTCGTCCTTGAGGGTCGAGGTGGACAGGTTCTTGGCCACGCCTTCGTTCACGACGACCACCGTCGGACCGATGCCGATTTCCCAGCCCTTCGACTTGTCGAGGTATTTGACGGCCTTGTCGCTCATCAGGAAGACCACATAGCCATAGGACTCGGCACCGGCCTGCAAACCCCAGGAGGCAGAGACGGAATTGTAATAACCCGAATACACCGAGCCCTTCTTGAGCACGCCTTCGCCGTAGCTGCCGCCGAACACCAGGCCGGCCTTGATGACTTTCGGAAACACCAGCACGGCGCGCGCCTTCTTGGACAGCAACTCGGCCGTGGAGTTGGACCTGAAGAGCGTCTGCAGCGCCTGATCGGCGTCCTTGTTCAGATCGTCCGCGGTGGCCGCGTGGGCAAGGCCGCCGACGATCCCGAAACCGATGGACGCCACCGTCGCCAGAAGAAACTTGTGGAAAGTACGTCGTGAATTGGTCATTTTTTCTTCCTTTCCGTCAGTTGCAATCGGCACCGATTGCCGAATTGCGATCGAAGGCGGCGCCCGGTCAAACCGACACGACATCGCGGCTGCCGGGCACCGCAGGTCTTCACGCCCGAACTTCAGTCCCGCAGCGCCCCCATCGCCCTGAGCTGCGCCCGCAGGGCGTCCACCTCGTCCAGCAGTTCCAGCGCCAGCGCCGCACCCGCGAGATTGATGCCCAGATCGCGCTGCAAACGCAGCGCCACGCTCGCGCGACGCAAGTGCACGCCGGTGAAACGCCAGCGATGAGGTTCCCGCCCGTCGGGCACCAGCACGCCTTCGTTGACCAGTTCGACAATCATTTCCGCATGCACCGCGCAGGCCCGGCTGACTTCGGTCAGGCTCAGGCCGACCTGCTCTTCAAGGATGGTGGTGCTGGCATCCGGCAGCATTTTTTCGTCGATCATTTTCAGACCCCCGGCGTGGCGCGCGGGTTAAAGGATTTGAACTGCTCGGCCATCTTGTTATAGAACATCCGACCCGCATCGGTGTCCGCCGGCGGCAGGGCAATCTGTAACACGGCATAAAAATCCCCCGGCGTACTGCCGGGAATGCCGCGCCCCTTGAGGCGCAGTTTCTGGCCGGCCGTCGCACCGGCCGGGACCTTGAGTTCGACCGTGCCGTTCGGTACGGGCACCTCCACGGCGGCGCCAAGCGCCGCTTCCCACGGCGCGACGCGTAGATCGAAATACACGTCCCGCTGCTCGACGCGATAGTGCGGATGGGGGCGAAACTCGATCTCCAGATAAAGATCGCCGGCACCGCCCTGCCCCAGCCCCGGCATGCCCTGACCGGCCAGACGGATATGCTGGCCGGCACGGATGCCCCGCGGGATGGTCACGTTCAGGGTGTGTTTGCGCAGATGCACGCGCCCCTGCTCGTCCACTTCCGGTGTCTGCAGGGTGATGGCACGGGTCGCGCCGGTGTAGGCATCTTCCAGGTCGATCTGGACCTTGGCGTGGTGATCCTGCCCGCGGGCATGATGACCGGGCCCGGCCTGGCGGTGGCGCCCATCTTGCCGCCCGAAGATCGACTCGAAGAAATCGCTGAAATCGTGCTCGTCCACGCCCCCACCGCCGGAAAACTCGAAGCCGCCATTACCGCCGGGCGGCGGCCGGAAATCCTGACCGGCCTTCCAGTCGCTGCCCAGTTGGTCGTAAGCAGCGCGTTTTTCCAGATCCTTCAGCACCGCATAGGCCTCGCCGATTTCCTTGAAACGCGCCTCGGCGTCGGGTGCCTTGCTTACATCCGGATGGTATTTACGCGCCAACTGACGATAGGCACGCTTGATCTCGTCCTGAGTGGCGTCCCGCGCCACCCCCATGATTGCGTAGTAGTCCTTGAATTCCATGTCGGCTGCCCGAAAAGAATTGAATCGGCGACTTGCCCAAAAAGCGCCCTGTCGATCAATCCGCGCTCTGGCAAATCGTCGAAATGATAGTAGGGCGCTCCGGGAATGTCTTCCGTTCGATAGCGAACGCAAAACATCTCCGCGCAGCGCAGAGCCGCCGACTTCAGGGAAAGTGACTCGCCCTACCGCTTCGGCGGATGGATGGCGGCAGATTTTCTCTGCGCCGGAGAGCCGGCAGGGGGAAAATATGCCGCCTTCCTCACGTCTGCACCTGCCATGACTTCTCTCCGACGCCACCATGAACGCCACCGTACCGACCGTATCGGCTGGCTCCGCGCCGCCGTACTGGGCGCCAACGACGGCATCGTGTCCACCGCCAGCCTCGTGCTTGGGGTGGCCGCGGCCAGCTCGAGCCACAACAGCATCCTGATCACCGGCATCGCCGGGCTGGTCGCCGGCGCCATGTCGATGGCGGCCGGCGAATATGTCTCGGTGCATTCCCAGGCCGATACCGAAAAGGCCGATCTGAACCGGGAGCGCCTCGAACTCGAAGCCGCCCCCGCCGCCGAACAACGCGAACTGACGGCGATCTACGTCAGCCGCGGGCTCGACTACAAGCTCGCCGCCCAGGTGGCGGAGCAACTCATGCGGCACGACGCGCTCGGCGCCCATGCCCGCGACGAACTCGGCATTTCAACCGCGCTGAGCGCCCGCCCGATTCAAGCGGCGGTGTCCTCCGCTGCCAGCTTTTCGGTTGGCGCGGCGCTACCGCTGGTCGTGACGGCCTTGGTGCCCGAGCGGCTGCTGATTTCATCGGTTGCCGGAGCGTCCCTCGCGTTTCTGGCCCTGCTGGGTGCCATCGCCGCCCAAGCCGGTGGAGCGAACCCCGGCGTCGGTGCCGCACGGGTGACCTTCTGGGGTGCCTTGGCGATGGCGGTCACCGCCGGCGTCGGCACGCTGTTCGGCACCCCGGTTTGATCGCTATGATCCGCAGGCAGGACCGCACCCCTTCCATGCGCCCGGAACTGACACGGCAAGCCCAATGGCAGGCGCTGCGCCGGCACTTTGCCGACATCGGCCCGGTACACCTGCGCACCCTGTTTGCCGCCGACCCAACCCGCGCCGAGCGCTTCAGCGCCGAAGCGGCCGGGCTTTTCCTCGACTATTCCCGCCAGCGCATCACCGCCGACACCCGCCGGCTTTTGTGCGAACTGGCCGAAGGCCGCGCGCTGCGCCGCCACATCGAGGCGATGTTCCGCGGCGACCCCATCAACACCACCGAGCGCCGCGCCGCGCTGCATGTAGCCCTGCGTGCGCCCGCCGGCGAGCGCATCGTGGTGGACGGCCGCGACGTCGTGGCCGACGTACACGCCATGCTCGATCGCATGAGCGCCTTCGCCGACGCAGTGCGAAACGGCACGCTGACCGGCAGCAGCGGCAAGCCGATCCGCAACATCGTCAACATCGGCATCGGCGGCTCGGACCTCGGCCCGGCGATGGCCTACGAAGCCCTCCGCGCCTACAGCCGGCACGACCTGCGTTTCCGCTTCGTGTCGAACGTGGACGCCACCGATCTGGCCGAAGCGCTGCGCGATCTGGACGCCGCGGAAACCCTCTTCATCGTCTGCTCGAAGACCTTCACGACCCAGGAAACCCTCAGCAACGCCAAAGCCGCCCGGCGCTGGTGCGCAGATGCGCTGGGCACCGATGCAGCCATCGCCCGGCACTTCGTCGCCGTCTCCGCCGATGCCGAAAAAGCCGCCGCCTTCGGCATCCCGCCAGCACGGATTTTCGGCCTGTGGGACTGGGTCGGTGGGCGCTACTCGATGGCTTCGGCGGTCGGCCTGTCCACCCTGCTCGCCATCGGCCCGGCCGCCTTCCGCGAAATGCTGGCCGGCATGCACGCCATCGATGTGCACTTCCGCCACGCCCCTTTCGATTCCAACCTGCCGGTGTTGATGGGCCTTCTGGCGGTGTGGAACAACAACTTCCTCGACGCTGCCACCGTCGCCGTGCTGCCCTACGAGCAATATCTGAAACGCTTCCCGGCCTACCTGCAGCAACTGGGCATGGAGAGCAACGGCAAGCACGTCACCGTGGACGGCCAACAGGTGGATTACGCCACCGGACCGATCTACTGGGGCGAGCCCGGCACCAACGGCCAGCACTCCTTCCACCAGCTCATTCACCAGGGCACCCGCATCGTGCCCTGCGATTTCATCGGCTTTGCCCAGCCCCTCACGCCCGAGCCCGCCTCGCATGACCTGCTGATCGCCAACATGATCGCCCAGGGCGAAGCCCTGGCCTTCGGCCGCAGCACCGACGAACTGCGCGCCAACGGCGTGCCGGAAGAACGCGTGGCCCACTGCCGCTGCGAAGGCAACCGGCCGAGCAACACCCTCCTCGCCGCCCGCCTGACGCCCTGGTCCCTCGGCACCCTCGTCGCGCTCTACGAACACAGCGTGTTTGTGCAGGGCGCAATCTGGAACATCGACGCCTTCGACCAGTGGGGCGTCGAGCTGGGCAAACAGCTGGCCACCACCACCTTCGCCGAACTCACCGCCGACACGCTCCCCGAACTTGTCCACGACAGTTCCACCAACGCCCTGATCCGCCGCTATCGCCGCCTGCGCGACGCCTCCGGGCCACAACGGTAAACACAACCATGACCACGCTCAGCCCCGAACTTCTCCGCCGGATGCACGCTTGGTGGCGAGCCGCCAACTACCTCTCGGTCGGGCAAATCTACCTGCACGCCAACCCCCTGCTCGAAGAACCCCTCGGCCTCGAACACATCAAGCCGCGCCTGCTCGGGCACTGGGGCACCACGCCCGGCCTCAACTTCGTCTACGTGCACCTGAACCGTCTGATCACGGCACACGACCTCGACATGATCAACATCATCGGCCCCGGTCATGGCGGGCCGGGCCTCGTGGCGAGCACCTATCTGGAAGGCGTCTACAGCGAAATCTACCCCGACATCGGCCAGGACCGGAACGGCATGCAGGCCTTGTTCCGGCAGTTCTCCTGGCCCTACGGCATCCCCAGCCACGTATCGCCGGAAACCCCCGGCTCGATCCACGAAGGCGGCGAGCTGGGCTATTCCCTGGCCCACGCCTATGGCGCGGCCTTCGACAATCCCAACCTGATCGTGGCCTGCATCGTCGGCGACGGCGAAGCCGAAACCGGCGCGCTGGCCACCAGCTGGCACTCGAACAAATTCCTCAACCCGGCCCGCGACGGCGCGGTGCTGCCCATCCTCCACCTCAACGGCTACAAGATTGCCAACCCTACCGTGCTGGCGCGCATCAGCCACCCGGAACTGGCCGAACTGTTCCGCGGCTACGGCTACGAACCTCATTTCGTCGTCGGCGACGACCCGACGGCGATGCACGAACGGATGGCCACCACCCTCGACACCGTCCTCGCCGACATCAAGGCGATCCAGGCAGCCGCTCGCGCCCCCGGCGCACCGACGCCGCCACCGCGCCCACGCTGGCCGATGATCGTGCTACAAACCCCCAAAGGCTGGACCGGCCCCAAGACCGTGGACGGCCTGCCGGTGGAAGGCACCTGGCGGGCCCACCAGGTGCCCCTGGCCGATCCGCGCAACAACGAAGAAAACCGCCGCCTGCTGCAGGAATGGCTGCAGTCCTACCGGCCGCAGGAACTGTTCACCGAGGACGGCGAACCGGCGCCCCTGCTGCAGGACTTCGCCCCCCGGGGCCGCCGTCGCCTGGGGGCCAATCCCCACGCCAACGGCGGCCTGCTGCTGCGGGATCTCCGCACCCCGGATTTCCGGGACTATGCTGTGGACGTGAAGGCTCCCGGCGCGGTGGAGGCGCAGGATATGTATGTTCTCGGCACCTACGTCCGGGACGTGATGAAGCTGAACCTGGACGCCCGGAACTTCCGCATCTTTGCGCCGGACGAAACGGCGTCCAACCGCCTGCAGGCCGTTTTCGATGTGACCGGCCGCCGCTTCCTGGACCAGCAGATCCCCGGCATCGACGACCAGCGCATCTTCAC
>ERZ650300.1959-NODE-1959-length-11254-cov-3.610144_pt1 | contig 11254 bp, 7 predicted proteins | sample MGYA00376236_ERZ650300 | MGnify/ENA primary metagenome ERZ650300 (study PRJEB26733, sample SAMN07839303) | wastewater metagenome | biome: urban; feature: wastewater treatment plant; material: waste water | place: USA: North Carolina | collected 2016-04-28 ... | reverse complement strand
CATGCCAGTTGGCGCAGCGCGAGCCAAATACGGTGCAATTATTGGCGGTGTCTAAGACTCATCCGAGTGAAGCTTTGCGTGAAATGTATGCGACAGGGCAGCGTGCTTTTGGTGAAAATTATTTGCAAGAAGCCTTAGATAAAATGCAGGCCTTGAGCGATTTAGAAATCGAATGGCACTTTATTGGACATGTGCAGCGCAATAAAACCAAGCATTTGGCAGAAAAATTTGCATGGGTGCATGGAGTAGATCGTTTAATTATTGCTGAACGATTATCGAATCAGCGCGATGCTCAGCAAGCGCCACTGAACATTTGTTTGCAAGTGAATATTGATGCGCAAGATACTAAGGATGGCTGCCAGCCGAGCGAAGTTGCAAAATTAGTCCAACAGATCAGCCAATTACCGCATTTAAAACTGCGCGGTTTGATGGTGATTCCTGCGCCCAATCATCCGCAAGCGTTTCAGGATGCCAAACAATTGTTTGATGCAGTTAAAGTACAACATGCACAGCCTGAAGATTGGGATACTTTGAGTATGGGTATGTCGGGCGATTTAAATGCTGCAATTGCAGCAGGTTCAACCATGGTGCGGATTGGGACAGCATTGTTTGGTGCACGTGACTATTCCAAGGCTTAATCTTTAAATACACTAGAAAAGCGACAAGATTTAGCAAACGCTACCTTGTACGTTTTGGCTGACACGAAATGCGGAATTTTGCGGCTAGTGCTGAAGGCTGGATTTTCTTATTATGAACTTATCGGGAAACAGGGAGTTTCCTAAATAAGAAGAATAAGAAATAGAACAACACGGAAGTGCTTGGTACGACAGGAGTTATACCAAAAACTGAATCTAGAAAGCCTCGACAGGATGTCGAGGCTTTTTTAGTTTTGTGTCGTAAAGCTGTCAAAATTTTGGCTTATGTAGATTTTTTTTAATGACCTTCACTATTTTTTAGAAAGCGTCACTTCCGTCTAGTAAATATGACAAGCGGATATTTAAGATTTATTCGCTATCCAGATTTGAATGCGGGCAATGAGTAAAAATAACAAAAAACACAACTAAAAGAAGCCTGTAAAAATGATGATCTAACCGGTTTTTTAGGTATTTTTCTTGTATCCAACTCAATGACAAAAGTACAGACGGTGAGGATGCCTTCAAAATTAAAACTGCTTTAAAAACCAAAAAATAGGGAAATGTACTCAACACCTGAGAAATTTATACTTAAACTGGTCAATGCAGCAAATAAAATGATCGTTTTTATTTCCATAAAATTAAATACATAAGTATAGCTGATTTTAAAATCAACCCCATGTAATTTCAGGTAAGCCTAAAATCTGAAATCTCACAGTCAACTCATAAATTCTTCAATCGACAAATAATTTCCAGATTTTAGGCAGTCTTGGGTCTAACCTACTACATTGACTTCACTTGCGCCTGCACCCACAGGTTTGACTTGAATTTGCACAGGAATTCGTTCGTGCATTTCCTGAATATGCGAAATCAACACCACTTTACGTCCCTGACTTTGCAGATGGTCTAAGGCATTCATCACCATGTGTAAGGAAGTCGGGTCGAGTGTGCCAAAGCCTTCATCAATAAATAGCGATTCCAGTTTCATTGAACCAGATGCCATATTGGCAATTGCCAGTGCTAAAGCCAAAGAAACTAAAAAGGTTTCCCCACCAGATAAAGACAGGACAGGGCGAATTTCACTGTTCATGTCTAAATCAATAATCGCCAAACCCAAACTGTCAGGAATACGATGCAACTGATAACGCGAACTCAGTGGCAGCAATTGCTGATTGGCGTATTCCACCAAAATATCCAAGTGATGTTCTTGGGCAATTTTCTTAAATTTTGTCCCTTCTTTATGCCCAATTAAATCGTAAATACGTCCCCAACGATATTCTTCAGCTTTGATACTTTCAATTTGAGTCTGGTAGGCTGCAAAAATCCCCTGATTGGTGCTATTCAGCCGTAGTTGTGCCTCAATGTCATTATAGTCTTGTTGTTGTTTGGCTTTGTCTGTTTGCAGCGCAGCAAGTTGAGTAGTGACCTCGTCAAAAGTCAGTTGCGGCTGTTGTTTCAAGTGCTTTTGATATTGTTCTTCTAGCGTTTGCCAAGCCGTTTTAGCACTTTCCAAACTGTTTTGCTGTTGCTGTAGCATCTTGCGTATTTGCTGATGTTCAGCATAAGAAATCTGTAAACATTCATCAATGACGCTGGCTTGAAAGTGCGTGTGTGCCGCTTGCCACGTTGCAATGTGTTGCTGGCATTCAGTGTGTTGCTGCATGCGCTGTTGAATTTTACTGTCCAAACCATGTTTTTGTAGTTGTAAGTCTTTTAACACCTGTTCTGCTTGGTGAAGTACGGTGCGTTGTGTGTTAAGTGCAAGACTGAGTTGCTGTTGTTGCTGATCTAAAGCCTGCTGCCATTCTTGATAGGTCTGATATTCACATCCCGCATGGGTTTTTGTCAGTTGCTTAATTTGATCACGCAGCTCACTTCCTGCAGTTTTAATCTGCTGCAGTTGTAGGGTTTTCTCTGCATGTTGCTGTTGTAAAAATAGCAACTTTTCTTGCACTTGCTGCTGTTGTTGAGTCAGTTGTTCTATCGTTTTGCTCAGTTGAACTTGCTGCTGCTGTAAGTGATGACGTTGTTCTAACTGTTGCAAGGCATGTTGATAGTATTCAATCGGTTGATTGAGCCAAGCAAGTTTTTGTTCTGCATCTAAAAGTGACAAAATAGGCTGTAAACGCTGCGAAAGATCTTGGCGCTGTTGAATAGCATATTTGAGTTGTTCTGCCTGCTGTGCAGCATTGCGCCATTGTTTCAGGGTATCGTTTGCCTGTTGAATGCTTTGTTGCAAGTGTTGAGTGGACTGATATGTGGTTGCCCAATGTTGTTGCACGCTTTCAATTTGCTTTGCAACAGGCAGCGCCGCATCCACATCTAATGATAAGGACGCTGTAAGCTGTTGTACCAATGTATGCTGTTGCTCAAGTTGCTGTTGCAGCTCAAGTTTACGTTGTTGTTGTTGCTGATAAGTTGCATTGTATTGACTGCAATCACGCTCCAATTGCTGTAACTGTTTTCGTGCATGCTCAAATTCAGTTTTGGCTTGCTGCAATTGCTGATCCTGCAATTGGTTTAAAGCATCACTGAGTAAGTTTTCATGTTGAATAAATGGATGTTCATGGCTGCCACAAACCATACAAGCTTCATTCGGTTTCAGTTGGGCGCGTAAATCCTGCACACTTTGATGCTGCAATAAACGCTGCTGTTCAAAAATCAGCTGTAATTGTTGCAAGGCTTGTTCAGTAATTTGTACTTGCTGCTGTTGGGTTTGAATTTGAGCCTGTGTCTGCTGTTGCAAGCTTAAAGTTTCTTGCTGACGCTGTTGTAATTGCTCAAATAAAGTGGTCTGTTGTTGCCATTGTTCAAGTGCTTGCTGCAAGCGTTCTAAAACATGCACACTCTTTAAAGCATGTTGTAATTGCTGTTGCTCTGCCGTGAGTTGCTGCTCAAGTTGTTCAGGGTGTTGATATTGTTTTTCCCAAACCAAAAGTTGTTGTTGTGTATGTTGTTGTTGCTCAATTAAGGTATCTAATGCCGATTGGAACAGCTCTGGGTTTTGCTGACGCAGTTGCTGTTCAAGCTGCAAATAATCTTGTAGACGTTGCAGCGTAAGGGCTAAATTATCATCAAAATTTGCCCATGCAGCAGTCTGTTTGAATTGTTGCTGTAAGTGTTGCTGTTGTTGTTGCTCAGTCGCAAGTTGAGCGGTCAGTTGGTTTAAGTCATTTTGTACAGGCTGAATTTGCTGCGCTAAAAATAATTTTTGTGCGGCATCCAAAGCGGTATATTGCTGGAGTTTGCTGGAAATTTCATGTTGTAACTGTGCCGCAATTTCAAGTTGTGGCTTCAATTGCTCTACATGTTGCTGCCATGCCTGAAGTTCTTTCTCCGCTTGCTGTTGCTGACTCATCGCTTGCTGTTGTGCGAGTTCAGCTTGTTGCAAGTTTGGTTCAAATTTCAAAAGCTGTTGATTCAGGTTTTTTAGCTCGGTATCCGCTTGCTGACGTAACACAAATTGCTCACGGATAGTTTGAAATTCATCTAAATGTTTGAGCAATTGTTTTTGCGAGGCGAGTTTAAGATCGGCATCGACTTGAACATCGTATATTTCTTTTTTAGCTTGGGTGCTGGCATAGAGTTCATGGCAATCTTTGTGCCATTTCACATCATTTTCATACAGTTTTTCGGTTTGGGTCAGCAAAGCTAACTGCTGACTCAGCTCATGTTTTTGGGCTTCTAAACCTTTCAGTGTTTCCTCGCTGAGGAGTACCACATGCCCCATGACATTTTCAAGATCTGTCCGTTTTTGTTTAATTTCACTAAATTTAACGGCTGCACGTTTACTGACTTCGGTAAAAATTTGCGAATTGGTTAAATATTCGAGTAAATCTGCCCGTTCATGGTCTTTGGCTTTTAGAAATGCACCAACTTCCGATTGTGCCAATAAGACTGCTCGAGTGAACTGCTCAAAACTAAGGCCAATCAACTGCTCTACAATTGGCGTAGCTTCAGAAATTTTTTGATTTAAAACCCGTTGCTCATCTAGGCAGGTAATGGCACGTTCAACTTTTAAGTTACCATCTACTTTGTTGTGCGCACGGCGTATTTGCCAACGTGCCGAATAACGTTTTTGATCGAGCGCGATAAATTCAAGTTCTGCAAAGCCAGAAGTCGTGCCACGACGTAAAATATGTTTAGAATCTTTTAAGGAAATTTCTTTGCCTGCGGTATCAGTCAGGCTGCCTGTAGCACCTCTTAAACGTGGAATTTCATCATAAAGTGCCAAACACATGGCATCGAGCAAAGTCGATTTACCTGCACCCGTTTTGCCCGTAATTGCAATTAAACCTGCCTGTGCCAATGGCTCATCTTCAAAATTGATGACATGGGTGCCTGCCAAAGATGCCAAATTATTTAAACTTAAACGTAAAATTTTCATGGCAAATCCTTAAGCTTTATTCTGATCAAGTTCGTGTTGGGCTTCGGCCAAAAGCTGTAAAAAATCTTGGCTTACTTCTGGGTCAGGTTGATAGCCCATTTTTTCCCATAAATCTAAAAATAATTTTTCAGGCGTTGGCGGTTCTAAATCAATTTTTGATTGTTGCAAGTTCGAGTTTTCACTGTTTTGAAAGCGCCGTGCAATGCGCAGTAAACGATAGCGGTTGGCAGGTAGTGCTTGTTCAATTTGTTGACGCAAATCAATGGGTGGTGGTGCATCGCTGACATATTCAATTTCTAAAAAATGCCGTGCGCAGACTTCTGCAATTTCATCTTTTGGTAATTGATTTAGTTCAGTAATTAATTCAGAAAGTTCGCAGCGAATCCGAAGCAGCTCTACCGTGCGTGGAATAAGCAAGCTTTCATATTGGAAACGCTGTGCATCTGCCTGCAACGGGTCAATTCTGACCTCAAGAACTTGGTGTTTATAATTCAGCTCGCTAAATGATAAGGGGATGGGTGAACCGCTATAGCGAATGTGTGGCTGTCCAACCTGTTGCGGTTTGTGTAAGTGTCCGAGTGCGACATAGTCAATCACCTCATCAAACAGCGCAGTCGATAACGCTTCTTCATTCCCCACTACAATTGGGCGTTCTGAGTCGGACGTTTCGCCACCTTGCATGTGCGCATGAGACATTAAAATCAAAGCTTGATCGGGCTGTTTACGGGCTTTGGCTTCTGCAATGAGTTGTTGATGCAAATAAGCGACCGCAGATTGATTGTCACTGCTATGCTCATTTAAGCCAGTAATTTCTGCACTGCGTAAATAGGGTAGAGTCAGACACCACGCCACGATATTTTGTGCAGCGTCATAAATAGGCACTAAGAGTTTATTTAAATCTAATTTTTGTTCGGCTGTTTTGCCAATTACACCAACAGCTTTGGCATTGAAGCGATCCAAAAAGGGTTCAACTTGCTCAATGCGATATCCAGAGTCATGATTACCAGCAATCATTAAGGTTTGCATGTGTGGGGCAAGCGCATGCGCATCGGTGAGGAATTGATAGAGTTGTTTTTGAGCGCTCGAAGCAGGATTCACTACATCAAAAATATCGCCTGCAATGAGCAGGGCATTCGGCTGTTTGCTTTTAATTTGAGTTAAGAGCCAATTCAAAAATTCAGTATGTTCATATTCACGTTCATGGTGATGGAAAAATTGTCCCAAATGCCAATCAGAAGTATGTAAAAAATGAACAGCCATAGGTGTTCCAATCTTGATGTTGAATTATGGGATAACTTAACATAATCGAGCGTAACACTGTGGCGAAAAATGGTTTTCTGCTTTTAAAACGACAATTTAGGTCGCATGAGTTTTAAAAATAAGGGCAAAAAATGTCGTGATCTGTATAGAAAATTAGGGAAGGTAAAATACAGATGCTAGATATTTGATATAAAAAAGACCTTAAAAAATAAAGACCGACGATTCGAGTGATGATGAAATCGTCGGTCAAAAAAACTTGCGATACAGTAAAGCTTGGGCTGATGTTCAAAGCATGACTGTATGCGATTTATTGCTTTAGTAGGTCACCGAAAATATTGTGGATGCCATACACATTAACGGTTGTTGTGACCTTGTAGCCTATTTAACGTCAGGCTTTTGTATTCGGTTGACAATTTCATGAAAAAAAAATCAATTTTTTTTATACTAGGCTGTATCTATTGTCTGAGTCCTCTTCATGGTATCGCTAAGCCGTTATTTTCTTTGGTTTTTCTTGTATTGCTTTGTGATGACCTGTATTTGTGGCGTGTTGGCTGCATTATTACCTGCGGGTGTGGGCGGGATTTTAACTGCGGTGCCTTATTTGGTTGCCATGATTTTAGTGCTGTATAAGTTTTTAAAACAACAACGCCGTGCACCGAATGATAAGGAACGCAAAGCATTTACATTAGGATTTAGCCTGATTTTTTGGGGCTATAACTTGGCATTTTTATTATTAGGTTTGGCGATATTTTCTCGCCAAAACCCCAGCATTTGGCAAGATTTTTTACAGTATGTGCAACAGCCGCAATTTATGAGCGTGGTGGTGATCATGTTCTTATTGATCGCAATTCCATTGTATTTGCTGACCTATTGGTTTTATGGCAAACAGGCTCAGCGTATGGCAGTTAAAATGTTTGGCTTGCAAAAATAGCTATGAGTGACTGATTTTATTTAAATATATATGATCCGTCAGGTGGTGGTGATTTGCGCAGACTTGAATATTTAGCCTTAATCACGTATAGCTAACACTATATTTTTTCTCATGCTGAGACTGGAAGATGCATAAACCTTTGGTACTGGTAACAGGGGCAAGTGGTTTTATTGGTTCACAATTGTTGCCGTTTTTATTGCAACAGGATTATCGGGTGGTGGGGTTAACCCGACAGCCTAATCGAGTATCCAAACATCCACAATTACGTTGGATTCAGCAGTTAGATGAACTCGACACCGACCAAATTGATTATGTAATTAATTTGGCGGGAGAAAGCATTGGAGAGGGCAGATGGACAGCAGCACGCAAACAACTATTGCTCGATAGTCGGGTTCAAACTACGCTGCAATTATATCAATATCTTGAAAAGCGCCGTATTTTTCCAAAGTGTATTATTTCAGGCTCGGCTGTGGGGTATTACGGAATTGATCCACAGGAACAATGGCTAGGATTGTGTACCGAGCAAAGTGCAGCACAAGATATTTTTATGTCGCAGTTGTGCCAGCAATGGGAACAGGCTGCATTAAGCTTCAGTCAGCAAAATACCAAAATTATGCGCTTAGGCGTGGTGTTTGGACGCGGTGGCGGCATTTTACCGCAAATGTTATTACCAATTCGTGTTAATGCCGTCGGGCGGATTGGGCATGGACGGCAGCCTGTTGCATGGGTGCATATACAAGATGTTTTACAGGTCATTCACTGGTTAATGACGCAAACTGTAGACGCCAAAATTCTGAATGTCGTTGCACCTGAAAAAACCAGTCAGCAGGACTTTGCCAAAACAGCAGCTCGGCTTTTAAAGCGTCGTCCATTTTTTGTGTTACCTGCTTTTGTTTTACGTTGGCTATTGGGCGAGCAATCACAATTGGTGCTCAATGGGCAATATGTCAAACCACAAGCGTTAGAACACGCGGGCTATTGCTTTCAATATCCAAAACTTGAACAGGCGCTAGCGGCTTGTCTGGGTGCATCATCCTCTACGTAAACGGAGGATGATGCTGAACATTATGCATTGATAGAAGTTGGCTGTAACTGTCTTGGATCATAAGCAGCAGGATCAACAATTGTCTCTTGCCCAAGCATGAGCTGTCTTAATAACTGCGCTGAAGCAGTGCCCATACATAAGCCATTACGGAAGTGTCCGAAATTCACCCAAACATTATTCAAGTTTGGTACTTTGCCGATATACGGCACACCTGTAGGCGAGCCTGGACGTAAACCCGCCCATTGTTTCACAATGGGGAATTGTGCCAGTTCAGGCACCATTTCAAAACAGGCACTTAAAATATCCTGCTTAATTTGTGGGTCAGGGCAAGTATCAAAACCAACATGACGCATACTTGAACCGCAGAGCACATGACCATCTTGACGTGGAATCAAGTACATCACCTTGTTCATGCACATGCTGGGTAACCATTGTGCAGGGGTTTTAAACAATACAATTTGCCCCTGCACAGGCTGTATAGGAATCTCTAAACCCAGTTGCGTCGCCCATTGCTGTGACCATGCACCTGTTGCAAGCACGATATGATCTGCTTGATGTAAGCGGCCATCGGCAGATTGAATGGCTTGAATACGATTTTCAATGATCTGAAATTGTTGAATTGGGCAGTGTTCAAAAAAACGCACGCGCGGATGTTGTTTTAAATATTGCGTGAGCGATTGTAATAAACGTGGATTGCGCACATTGGCAAGCTGCGAAAAATACAGAGCCTGTTTAAATTTAGGATGGATATGCGGGTTAATTTGTTCGAGCTGTTCCCGATTCAGATATTCGGCTTGCTGCATGGGTTCGTGATGACGCTCGGCATAATTTAAACCAATTTCAAAATCATCTTCATCAAAAATCAGCATGCCTGTTTCATGGATTTCAAAATCAATGCCTGTGATGGGTTTGAGTTTTTCATTCCATGCTTGGTACTGTGGTTTGGCAAATTGAGCTAAGTCATTGACCGCTTGAGGATAACGCCACGGATACATGGGAGATAGAATTCCACTCCCTGCCCATGATGCGGCTTGTGCTGCCTGTTGTTGATCAAAAATACTGATAGAGCAACCTTGCTCTACCAGTTCGAGTGCAGACAACAAACCGCTGATGCCTGCACCAATAATTGCGATGTGCATGAAAGCCTCTGTTTTATGCCATATCTTTAAGTTTGAGTGCTGCTTCTTCGGCAAAATACGTCCAAATACCATCTGCACCTGCACGGCGGCAACTCATTAATGATTCAATAATCACGTTGTCCGACAACCAGCCATTTTGAATCGCGGCTGCAAGCATGGCGTATTCACCACTCACTTGATAGACAAAGGTGGGCACACCAAAGTTATCTTTCACTTCACGTACAATGTCTAAATAAGGCATGCCTGGTTTTACAATCACCATGTCTGCACCTTCTTGAATATCCAGTGCAATTTCATGCAAGGCTTCGGCACGGTTGCCAATATCCATTTGATAATTGTATTTGTTGCCGCCTTTCAGGTTGTTAGCAGAACCGACGGCATCACGGAAAGGGCCGTAAAAGCTAGAGGCGTATTTGGCAGAGTAGGCCATGATAGAGGTATAGATATGCCCGTTGCTTTCGAGCGCCTGACGAATCGCACCAATACGACCATCCATCATGTCACTTGGCGCAACGACATCTGCACCCGCTTCTGCATGGCTTAAAGCCTGTTTAATTAGACATTCAACGGTTTCATCATTCAGTACATAGCCTGTGTCATCAATAATGCCATCTTGACCATGCGTGGTGTATGGATCGAGTGCACCATCGGTAATCAGTACCATCTCTGGCAATTCTTTTTTCAGTAGTCGTAGTGTGTTTTGCACCAAGCCATCTTCACGCCATGCCGCTTCTGCGTTTAAGCTTTTATCCTCTTGTGGCGTGACTGGAAATAAGGCCAGTTTAGATACACCTAGCTGCATTAAACGCTCGGCTTTTTTGAGTAATAGGTCTGCCGATAAACGCTGAATGTTCGGCATGCTTGGAATATCTTGGGTTTGATTTTGTCCTGGTAAAACAAATACAGGATAAATCAAGTGATCTGTGCTTAAGTGAGTTTCGCGCACCATGGCGCGTAATTGATCATTTTTACGGATACGACGCATACGAGTGGCAGGAAATGCAGGGCGATTGAACGTATAGGTCATAAAAATCTCACTGATCGGTATTAAACTAGACAACTATTGTAGCCCCTTAAATTTCATTTGGGCATACATTGGGTTTTTTTATTGTTGGTAAATTGAGTTATTTGGACTTTTGGGCACGTTATGAATAATGCAGAGCAAAATTGGACTGGGAATATACATTTAGGCGCGAAAGTCGATATTGATGTCGTGCTAAGACAATTGGTCAATGCATTTAATGGATCGCCATTTTTTCAACACAATGGCATGAGCATGCGTGTGGTAGATGGTCAAATTGAAGCATATATTGAGATGCAACCGTATATGATAGGCAATGTGGCATTTCAAATTTTACATGGTGGTGTTGCTGCAACCATTTTGGACAGTGTGGGCGGTATTGTGGCAATGGGGGAGTTATATAAACGGACAGAACCTGACGATTTGCCCGATACCATTAAAAAAGTCACTCGTTTGGCTACCATAGATATGCGGGTGGATTATTTAACGCCAGGACGTGGCAAATATTTTATTGCCCGTGCGGAAACTTTACGTTTAGGGCGTAAAGGCTGCACCATGCGCATGACGATGGTCAATGATGAAGATAAACCAATTGCAACGGCAATTGCGTCTTATGCCTATTAAAATCTAAGGTAGGGCGCGAACAATTGTGTTTTGCCTAATTGGATGACTGTTTATTTTGATTAGTTTATTGTTTTAGACATATCAGGAGTTGAGTGATCAGCTCCTTTTTTGTGTGCATAAACAACTTTATGAATTGTGACAGTTTGTAGCGACTTAAGTTTTCTTTAAGTTTAGATTTCTATCTTGAGCATTGAGTTATTTTCTATCCAATGTGA
>ERZ650300.1955-NODE-1955-length-11289-cov-5.199840_pt1 | contig 11289 bp, 7 predicted proteins | sample MGYA00376236_ERZ650300 | MGnify/ENA primary metagenome ERZ650300 (study PRJEB26733, sample SAMN07839303) | wastewater metagenome | biome: urban; feature: wastewater treatment plant; material: waste water | place: USA: North Carolina | collected 2016-04-28 ... | reverse complement strand
TCTGCTGCAAGGCGCGCAGCAGGCGCACTTGTGAATCGAGCGGCAAGTCGCCGATCTCGTCCAGAAACAGCGTACCGCCTTCGGCCTCACGAAAGTGGCCGGGGCGGGCCGAATCCGCCCCGGTGAAGGCACCTTTCTTGTGACCGAAGAGTTCGGAGTTGGCGAGGTCTTTGGGCATGGCGCCGCAATTGACGGCGATGAAGGGCTTGCCGGTTCGGCTACTGGCGGCATGAATGGCCTCCGCAAAGAGCTCCTTGCCGGTGCCGGTCTCGCCCAGAATCAGTACGGGGACTTCGTGGGCGGCAATCTTCTGTGCGAGCTGGATTTGCTCGCGCATGACCGGACTGCGGTGGATCAGCTTTGAGAACTCGGGGGCCGTTGGGATGGCGCTGCTGAGTCGCTCGATACGCTCGCTGCTGCGCTGAAGGAATTCGGGCAGATATTCGTTCGCTAGGTCAAAGATGAAATCGACCGACTCCAGCCCGTTCTCCTTGGAGGTCTGAATCAGTTTGGCCGGGAAGCGCGTCTTTGCCAGGATGATCCAGATGGCCGTCATGGCTGGCGTGCCAGGGCTCAGATGAAAAGTGAGCTCAATATCGTCATTCGGCAGGCGGAGAGCTTTGAGTTCGCGGCTAACCTGTTCGTAAATCTCAGCGTAATTCGTCGGGCTGCTGAGTTCAACCCCGAACAGGTCGGTTTCGACGCAGCCCGTGGTTTTCTCAAGCCAGGCGCAGTAGGCCTCGGTGCGATCGAACTCGTAGTTCGTGAGCAGGTAGATCTTGTCGAAAGGTGCGTGGGTTTTGACGGCGGATGCGACCGGGCCGAGGTCACTACCCCGGGCACCCTCGGCGCAATCGTGATCAGCCTTGCCTACCCAGGAGATCAGCCATGATTCTTTGCTCATGACGAGATGATAAAGTTCTCAGGACCTCGGTGGATAATATTTTTTATCTGGTGCTTGCCAAGGTCGCCTATCTATTTGATTGCTTTGTTCCAAAGCATCAGCCTGGTGCCAGCATTGGCTGGCAAAACGATCATATCGCTCGGGATCGAAGTCCAGTTCGGCCGATTCCCTGAGTGCGTTCGTCTGCTTCGGGCGCTCCCGGCATAACCCTCTGGCCGGCCCCTTCCCGACACCGACGTATCGTGGTTGGTAGACTGCCAGAATGAACCCGAACAAGACCCGCTACCGTATAACCAACTGGTCCGAGTGCAACCTCAGCCTGCAGAGCCGGGGCAGCCTGACGGTCTGGATGTCACCAGCCAGCTCCTTGTTTCAGCACGGTGAGCCGCCGGCAAGCCGCTTTGACGGTCAAGATTCCCGTTCGTCGCCAGACCGGTCCGCTGCACCTGCTGGTCGACAGCACGGGCATCAAAATCTGCGGCGAGGGCGAGTGGAAAGTCAAACAACACGGTGCCGAATACCGTCGTTCCTGGCGCAAGGTCCATTTGGCCATCGATGCCGAGACCCTGGATGTGCGTGCGGTGGAAATGACCGACCCTCGTCAAGGTGACGCCGCCCAGACCGAAGGATTGCTCGCTCAACTCGGCCCTGACGAGCCGCTGGGAGGTTTCAGTGGTGACGGCGCTTACGATACGCGGGGCGTCTATCAGGCGGCTCACGCGCGAGGTGCGGAAGTCATTGTGCCGCCGCGTCGTAACGGGAAGGCCAAGGCACCCGACATATGACCAACCTGATCATCCAGAGCCAGGCGAGCTGGGGGGCCGTCGAACGGGTAGAAAAGGGAAAGCGCATGATCCGCATGGCGCCGACAACCATCGACAACGACGAACTCAAGGCTTGGCTCATCGAGGCCGCAGCGCGCTATGTGGGCAAGGCTCTGTCTGTGCCCACTCTGCAATCGCTGCCAGTTCTGCTCCCGTTCATGCTGACGCGGCCCTTGACCTACGTGATCGCGAACAGCCCGAACCTGGACTTGCGCTCCGAAGGACTTAGCCACCAGTTCGTAGTGCTTCGACGACAAAACAAGATGGACACAGCTGACTAGGTTTGTCCATCGGACTCAGACATTTAATGGACGAACAGAAAAACAACCAACCGATTGATAATAAAGAATAAAGTTATTGTCCATTTCGGGTAAACTTAGGTGGGGCCAGCGATTGGTTCGTCGCCGCCCAAGACGTGGACATCATCGTGCTGGCGGCCGACGAGTGGGGCCGTAGCGACGTTGCAGATTCCGTGGCGCGCCATTTTGATGGCACATCCCCGGTGTCCTCATTATTCGATTACCTGAGCGCAAAGAACGCGCTGAGAACCGAAGTCGGGTTCGAGTGCACGGTGAATCCCAAGGATGCGCTGGCCTGGCTTCGCCGCCACCGGCACGGCCTCTGGGCACATCTCAAGTGCGGCGAGCATGAGGTTCGACTGACCGAAGCAACCGAGCCCGAGATCGAGGGTATGTGGGACTGGATCGGCCCGGCCGGCGACGCCTGCGACCATAGTTTCAACTCGGCCGACGAGGCAGCCGTGGATGCGGTGAAAAAGCTTGGGCTCGACCCGGGCGGACCTGTCATCCCGCTCTACCTCGGCTTTTGGGACATCAGCGCCTTCCACTCCGCTACCGGCAAGGATTCGCGCCTGATCATCGGTCCCGCGATGTTCTGCGAAGCCCTCGGCTACTCGGACGAGGATATCGCCGACATCCGCAATCTTGCCGTCGGCGAGACCTGGGAAAGTCCGGACTTCGGCCCTTGCCATACCGTCTGCCGCATTCGCTGACCGCCCCACCTGATTCCGGGAGCCGTTCAGGCGGCTCCGCAGCTCCTCAACAAGGCATTCCCATGAACCGAGACCTCTTCACCCTTTCGCCACGCGAGCAAGCCATTCACGCCCTGCATGCCGCTACGGCGATCTATACCCGCGAGCCTGTGGTCGATGACCTCCTCGACGCGGTTGATTGGCCCCGCGGCAAGCGCCGCCTCGTCGATCCGTCCTGCGGGGACGGGGTGTTTCTGGGGCGTGCCCTCGTCCGCCTGCTGCGGGAAGAACCCGACATCGATGGCGATACGCTCCTCGACGTGCTCCAGGGCTGGGAGCTTCACCCGGGCGCCGCCCAGCACTCCCGCGAGCGCGTAGCCGAGATCCTGGAAGAGCATGGCTGGTGTTCGACCATGGCAGCCGAGCTCGCCGCGCGCCTGGTACGCCAGGCCGACTTCCTGACCCAGGGGCCGACCGCTCCCTACTGCCACGTCATCGCTGGAAATCCGCCCTACCTGCGCTGGGCCAACGTACCAGCCCTGCTGCGCGAAGAATACGCAGCCGCCCTGCCCCCGCACGCCGTCGCCGACCTGTTGCACAGCTTCCTCGACCGCTGCTCTGCCGCCCTGCTGCCGGATGGCGAGGTGGCCCTGGTCACCGCCGATCGCTGGCTATTCAACCTGGGAGCATCGAAGCTCCGTGAGGCGATCGGCAAGCGCCTGGCGATCGATCACCTGCGTCGGCTTGACCCTTCGACGACCTTCTACCGGCCCAAGGACCGTCGCGCCGGCACGCCCCCGCGAATCCACCCGGTAGCCGTGGTGTTGCGCCCGCCGTCCCTGGCGTCCATCCCCCTGAGTGCTGCCCCAGTGTTCCCCGACCGGCTAGAGCATCCCAACCAGCACAAGGGGCCTACCCTTGGCGACATCGCCAACGTGACGCTCGCTCCCTGGCTCGGCACCAATGGCATCTTCGTGGTGGACGAGGCCACGGCCGCCACGCTTCCGGCGGAATACCTGGTTCCGGCGATCGACACCGACGACATCCGTGACGGACAGCTTCAGCCTCCGAAGCGATATGCGATCCGGACCACCCCGGATACGCCTCCCCCGCCGGCGATCCTTTCCCATTTGGAAGCGAATATGCACCGCATGGCCAAGCGAGGGCTGCGCAAGATCCCGTGGATGCCGCCCGAGAGTTGGCATCGTCGCTCCCTCAGCGAACCGATCCTGCTGGTACCGCGCATAGCACGCACCCTGCGGCCGGTCCGCGTCCCCCATGGCGTGCTCCCCATCAACCACAACCTGTCCATTGTGGCCGCCGATAGCAAGACCCTGGACGAGATCGAGGAGGTGCTGTGCTCCGACGAGGCGAACGCCTGGATGCAGGCGCATGCCGCCCGCCTGGAGTCGGGTTTCTTCTCGCTGACCACAACTCTTTTGCGGCAGATGCCTATCGGTTTCTAAAAGTTGTGGAACCAGCCAATCCGGGCTGCTTAGTCGAGCTTTTCAAGAAAGCCCATCTTCAATTCGGTAGCCTTACTTTCATATCCCTTTGAAGGTAATCCCATGTCTGCGCTCCAATCCCATATCGAACGGCCCGGCGACACGCTTTATGTCTGTGCAACCAGCCGCTTGGCCCAAACACTGCGGACCATTCCGCCGAGTGACGACTGCCGGGTGTGGCGCACACCCCGAACGCTCACTCTCGGCCAGTGGTTCGCCGATCTGGGTAATGAGGCGCTGATTGCCGGCCTCGACGACCTGCCGCATCCTCTGGACTCCTTCTCCGAGGGGCTGCTTTGGGAACAAGTGATTGCCAGTTCCCTCAACGACGCGGCTCAATTGTTCGACTTGGGAGGCATGGCCAGCGCCGCAGCTGAGGCATTAGCTCTGCAACGCAACTGGATGCTCCCGGACACGGGGGCCGAACTTTCGAGCGAAGGCGGCTTGTTCCTGCGTTGGCGGGATGCCTTTCTTGATCGCTGCAAGGAGATTGATTCCCTTGATCTCGGCGGCTGGAACGAGCGCGTAATTTCCCTGCTTGAAAAGGGGTTCTTTTCCATTCCTGGACGGCTGAAGGTTGTCGGCTTTGACCGCACTACGCCGATGGAGAATCGGCTTTTTGCGGCACTGGCTGCGCGCGGTTCTGTTGTCGAGTTTTGCCCCCCGTCCTCGGTTGGAAAACGTGTGCTGCATGATGATGCTGTCTCGGCAGAAATCGGGCAGGCCAGCGCAGTGTCCCTTGCGGACAGCGATGCAGAGTGCGCGGCTGTCGTTGCCTGGGCTATTGAACAGATGGCACAAGGACCAGGCCGCAGCATTGGCATTGTCGCGCCCGATCTGGCCAGCGTCCGCGAAAAACTCCACCACCTCCTCGATGACGCCTTGGTACCGGAATCCTTGCGCCCCGGCGCTGGTGACCAGCCTCGTCCGTTCAATTTTTCGCTGGGTCACAATCTGGCCGAACAACCCCTGATCCGTGTTGCCCTCGACCTTTTGTCGGTGGCAACGTCACGCGGAGCAATCGAACAAAGACGCCTTTCTGGCGTCCTTCTCGCTGGTGGCTGGTCCGCTGCGGACAGCGAGGCTGATGAGCGTGCTCGGCTTGATGCGGTAATGCGCCAGGACTTGTCCTGTTTTACCTCTGGGTATGCCCTATTGCAATTGGCCGAGCGGCTAGCTCAGCAAGGCCATGAACTTTGCCCCCTTACGGTTGCTGCCTTGCGTGGCTTGCTTGAAATTGCGTCCAGTGGCCCACATCGCCGGCATGCCAGCGAATGGGCAGACCATTTCCGTGCCTGCCTTGGGGCCGCCGGGTGGCCGGGAGAAAGGCCTTTGTCCAGTCCTGAATTCCAGGCGCGCGCGGCATTCGCTGATGTTTTAGACAACCTTGCGGCTCTTGATGCGCTGCTTGGCCCAATTGGCGCAACAGAGGCTGTTCGCCGTCTCAACCAGATTTGCAGGCAGAGGATCTTCCAGCCTGAAACGCGCGGCAATCCGAACATCCAGATTTTGGGGGTTCTGGAAAGTGCCGGTCTATCTTTCGACGCCCTTTGGGTGATGGGCATGAACGATGACACCTGGCCGCCCGCTCCCCGCCCCAACCCTTTGCTGCCGGCCACGGTGCAACGCGAAGCTGGAAGCGCGCGCTCAAGTGCAGAGGTCGAATTCGACTTTGCCCGGCGCGTCCATTCTCGACTGCTGCATGCGGCGCCTGAAATCACTTTTTCCTATGCTCTGGCCGATGGGAACAAGATTCGTCGGCCGAGTCCCCTGCTTGAAGGAATGGCTCAGATCGTTTCCCACTATGCCTACCCGCAAACGCTTGCCAACCAGTTGGCCAGTGCCAATTCCGGGGCTTGTGAAGCAGTTGATGACACCCTTGCGCCCCCAGTCGCTGCCGGTGAAGTTGTCGGTGGTGGGAGTTCATTGCTCCAGGCGCAAGCGATTTGCCCGGCTTGGGCCTTTTACCAGTATCGTTTGGGTGCGAAGGCGCTCAATGAGCCGGTTGAAGGCTTCAACCCTGCTGATCGCGGCACCTTGGTACACGCCACCCTCGAAGCATTCTGGACTGAAGTAACGAGTTCCAATGCTCTTCGGTCGCTGAACAGCGATGAGCGTGCCGCCGCAATTTCCCGCGCGGCTATCGCCGGTATCGCGCAGTTCGAGAAAAGCTCGCATCAGACCTTATCTTCTCGTATTCGAGAGATTGAGGCCAAGCGGCTGGAGCGCATTCTTGGCCTGTGGCTGGAAATCGAAGCCAAGCGTACCGTCCCGTTTACTGTCGTTACCCGGGAGGAACGGCGCGTCATCAGGGTCGCGGATATTGCCGTGAATGTGGTCATCGACCGAATTGACGAGTTGGCCGACGGCCGCCGCATCGTCATCGACTACAAGACCGGCACCAGCATCGATATCAAGAACTGGGCCTCCCAGCGGATCACCGAACCCCAAGTGCCCATCTATGCGGCCCTCGCCGGCGAGGATGTCTCCGCCATTGCTTTTGCCAAGGTGCAACTCGACAAGCCGGCGTTTGTCGGCGTGGCCGAAGACTCCGACATGTTGCCGGGCGTTCCGGGGGTTGGCGACGATAAGCAACGGCTTTTCCCGCCAGCAGCGTATCCCTCCTGGACCAGCGTGATTCAGCACTGGGAAGCGCGCCTGGAAGCCATCGCACAGGAAATCAAGGACGGTCATGCACCGGTGCTCTTTGCTGACGAAAAGGAACTTCAGTATTGCGATGTTCTGCCTCTGCTGCGCCTGCCTGAGTATCGGCGGCTGCATGCTCAGAGCGGGTCTTCCGCGCCCTGAATAATTCCAAAACCGGCATATTCACATTGGCAAAATAGGCCCATACCAACTCTCATGGCATGGCCGTCAGATGACTACTTCTTTGATTCAGGATGCACAGGCCCGGCAAGAGGCGCTGGAAATCAACTCCTTCATTGTTGAGGCGCCGGCCGGGGCCGGGAAAACGGAGCTGCTGACCCAGCGCTTCCTGCGACTGCTTGCGGTCGTCGAAAACCCCGAAGAAGTCATGGCCCTGACCTTCACCAACAAGGCATCCACGGAAATGCGGGACCGCATCCTTGGTAGCCTTGAACGCACGGCCGCCGGCATTGTGCCGTCCGAGCCGCACAAGCGCCAAACCTTCGACCTGGCACAAGAGGTTTTGAAGCGTGATGCCGCCTGTCACTGGAATTTGTTGGGTCACCCAGGCCGCCTTCGCATCACGACACTGGATGCCCTGTGCGCGAATCTCGCGCGGCAAATGCCCTACCTCAGCCGTTTCGGCAGTCAGCCGCCTGTGTGTGCCGAGCCCGATATCCACTACGCTACCGCCGCCCAGCGCACACTGGAGATGGTCGATGATGGTACCGCTGATGCCGATGTGGTGGCACAGGCGCTGTCCTTCATGGACAACCATGCGGGCCGCCTGGAATCCCTGTTGGTGTCCATGCTTAGCCGCCGCGACCAATGGGTTCATCACGCTTCTCGCATTGAGAGCGGGGCATTGCGTCCCGAAGTGGAGGCCGGGTTTGCTGCTCTGATCGAGCGTGACCTGGCGCGTGTGGCTGACTTACTGGACAGCGCACGACAAGCCGAGATCATGCCTCTGGCGCGCTTTGCTGCTGCCAATGCTCCGGGCTGTTTTGATGCGCTGCGCAACTGGACCGTCCCGCTGGAAGCCTCCATCGACGACCTTCCCGGCTGGCAGGCGCTGGCTGACTTTCTGCTCACGAGCACCGGCACGGTCCGCAAGACCGTCGACAAACGTTCGGGCTTTCCGGCTGGCGGCGTTCATGCCGACCAGAAGCAAGCCATGCTTGAACTGCTGCGCAGCCTTTCTGGGCTTGCCGGCCTGGCTGATGCTCTGTCTGTTGTCCCTTCATTGCCCGCACCGCAGTTTGATCGCGCTGACTGGGCGACGGTCGAATGCTTCTCCCGTTTGCTGCGTTTGGCTGCGAGTCAGCTATGGCTGGTCTTCCAGGAAGTTGGCGAAGTCGATTTCATCGAAATCGCCGGCCGCGCCGGCATGGCTCTCGGGGACGAAGAAGCGCCTACCGATCTGGCGCAAGCCCTGGACTACCGGATTCAGCATCTCCTGGTGGATGAATTTCAGGATACGAGCCCAAGCCAGGTGGCGCTACTGGAGAAGCTGACCCGAGGCTGGGTGCCGGGTGACGGACGGACCCTCTTTGTGGTTGGCGACCCCATGCAGTCGATCTACCGCTTCCGGAAGGCCGACGTTGGGCTGTTCCTGCGCGTTCGTGATTTTGGGATTGGCGATATTCGCCTCCAACACCTGCGCCTTTGCCGCAACAATCGCTCCTTCCCGGCGATTGTTGATTGGGTCAACGCTACTTTCCCGACGGTTTTCCCGGCCGAAGACAGCCCAGAGGCAGGCGCTGTACGCTACGCAGAGTCGGTTGCGACCAAGCCGGCGAGGGCCGACGCTGGGGTTACGGTGCATGCAGTGATCGAACGCCCCGGCTCTGATTCCGCCGGCGCTGAAGCGGCCTGTGTTCTCGATCTGATTATCAAGGCACGCCAGCAAGCGCCGACCGAGAAAATTGCGGTTCTGGTTCGTGCTCGGAAGCACCTCGACGCCCTTGTTTCTGAAATCCGACACAGAAGCCCTTCCCTGCGCTTCCAGGCTGTCGATATCGAAGGCCTGGATGGACGGCAACACGTACAGGATCTTCTCACCCTGTATCGCGCCCTCTGCCATCGCGCTGACCGGGTGCACTGGCTTGCTGTCCTGCGCGCCCCTTGGTGCGGCCTGACGCTGGCGGACCTGCATGCCCTCGCCGGCGACAACCATGCCCAGACGATCTGGAAACTGATGAATGAGGAGGAGCGCGTTCAACGCCTCTCCGCAGACGGGCAGATGAGACTGTTGCATGTCCGTTCTGTTTTCCAGCAGGCATTCGCTAATCGCGACCGTCAATCTCCCCGCCGTTGGCTTGAGGGGGTTTGGCTGATGCTGGATGGTCCTCGCTGTCTTGATTTGCCGTCCGCCATGGCCGATGTCACTGCCTTCTTTGATCTGATGGACAGTCTGACCTTCGAGCATCAGCTTGATGCCGACGAGCTGGCCAGTCGCGCAGCAAAGCTGTTTGCGCCGGCTGATCCCCTGGGTGATGCGGTCCAAATGATGACCATCCACAAATCCAAGGGGTTGGAATTCGACACGGTAATTGTCCTCGGACTGGACCACGAAACCGGGGGGAATGACACGCCTCTTTTGCTGTGGGATGAAGTTGCTGGTCCTCATGGGCACACCAATCTGCTTGTTGCTCCGATGAGGCGCAAGGGCACCGGCAAAGACCCGATCCCCTATGACACCTTGCGGCGTCTCGAAAACGAACGCGCTGCGCATGAAGACGAGCGCCTTTTATACGTGGCCGCGACGCGGGCAATCCGCAAGCTCCATCTGGTTGGGGTGGCCAAGTCCGACCTCACCAAATTTGACGGGCTCAGCACCCCGGCCTCGGGTAGCTTGCTTGCTCTGATCTGGAACGACGTTGCACAACCCGTATTCGCAGCGGCTGCATTGGCCGTGCAGGCAGACGCCAACCAGTTGCCAGCGAACACGCCTAGCGCCTTTGTGCCGCCTTTGATCCGGCTTCGTCAGCCGGCAACGCCCACGTTGCTGCAAGGTCAGGGCCAGGCAATTGAAAACGACAATCCTCCGCTCCCTCTGGAAGCTCTGGAAGGCGCGCAACGGCTGGAAGCATCCGTAGGCACCCTGGTGCACCGTGTATTGCAACAGATCGTCGTCGATGGGCTGGCGAACTGGCCTATCAGTCGTGTCAAAGCTTTGCAGCCTGCCTGGCAGCGTTGGCTTACTCGCCAAGGGCATGCGCAGGACGCTATCGCGGGCTCTGACGAGGCTGCGGAAGCAATCATTCGGACGCTGAACAGCGAGGTCGGCCAGTGGCTCCTGGCGGATCACCTTCACGGTGCTGCCGAAGAGGCCTGGACGAGTCTTGGTCAGAAGGGCACGTCAAATCATGTAATCGACCGCACATTCGTTTTTGATAACCAGCGGTGGATCATCGATTACAAGACCGTGCGGCTCGCCAATGGCGTTGGCCGTGATGCCCTTGCCACGCGCGCCGAATCCTTCCGCCCCCAACTGCAACGGTATGCGAACCTGTTTCAGTCGGAAGCGCTTCCGTTACGGACGGCGATCTACTTTCCGTTGCAGGATGAATTGGTAGAGTTGTAACTGTCGCAGGGACAGGGGGCAGTCCCTGTCCCAATTCTGACCGGAAAGCCTTCCCAGAAATGGCATAGGCAATGGCGTACTCTGTCGTCATTACCTTTCAACCCCCTCTCTGACCATGACCAAGCTCGAACAGCTTGCCCTGGGCCAGAACAAGGATCAGGTTATGCCAATCACCAATGGTTTGCTCTGTGACGTCTATCTCAACTTGCACAAGACCGGCTATCTGTCAGTCCGAGCGGCAGAGGGTCCGGACAAGGGCCGCGTCGTCGGGCATGTGAGTGCCATCGAACTCGCAGACTGCTCCTTCCGCGTATCCGAGGCCGGGCGCCAGCGGGTGATCCGCGAACGCGCCAAAAATGTCCATGCCACGGTGCGCGGGGGGATCGTTCAAGTCTGCCAGGATGAGATCCCATCCCCGTCCTTGACGGAAAAGCACAGTGCCATCCTGGCGGCCGGTGGATTACCGACAACCTATAACCCGTATTTCACCCCCACCTTTATCAACCGGGAGACGAAGAGCCCTGTCCACGCGGCTCAGACGGTCGTGATCGTTGGGAAGTTCGTCGCTGCCACGGGAGCCTGAGCATGGAAATCGTCGTCACCGAATTTTGCTTCAACAACCCCGCCGGCGGTACCGCCATCTCCGACGGCAGCTTCAACAACGAAGCCTATCCCTACCAGACGGCAACCGTTACCCCGATCAAGGGCTGGCACGACTACGAGTGCGGCTGGCGGTTCATCGGTATTTCTGCCGATCCACAACTGACGGCGTACTTGGAGGCGCATGGCCATGCCACTGACCGGCGCGTCTTCTTCTCGGAATTCGATCTCGC
>ERZ650300.1951-NODE-1951-length-11317-cov-4.578494_pt1 | contig 11317 bp, 8 predicted proteins | sample MGYA00376236_ERZ650300 | MGnify/ENA primary metagenome ERZ650300 (study PRJEB26733, sample SAMN07839303) | wastewater metagenome | biome: urban; feature: wastewater treatment plant; material: waste water | place: USA: North Carolina | collected 2016-04-28 ... | reverse complement strand
CGACGATATTCACCTGGCAATGGCAACAACGCCAAAGGCCCTAAATGGCTAAAACGCTCAAAGCCCACATTTGCATGTGGCTTGGATGTTTGTACTGTGGTCACAATCGCCACTTGGTCATAATCATGTTCTGATGCACCAATGCCCAAGGCTTTACGGCAGAAAGAATCACGACCATCGGCAGCAATCAGTAGTTTGGCAGCAAGCTGTAATTGTTCCTGACCACGTACCGCTTCAATATAGGCAAAATCTGCATCTTGTTTAAGACTGGTGACCTGAACACCATCAATTAACTCAATAAGCGGCTGTTTACGCACTTCGGTTAACAACACACGACCGAGCCACGCATTTTCAATGACCTGCCCAAAACTTTCGACTTTTTCTTGTTCGGCCAATAAACGTGCCTTGCCAAAACTGCCTTGTTCGGTAATTTGAACTTCTAAAATAGGTGTGGCATGTTCTTGCAAGGCATCCCATAAACCTAGCTCTTGGTAAATTTGTACGCTGCGACGCGACAAGGCACTGTTACGTGCATCAAAACTGGAATGATACGGCGCAAGGTTGGCATCGTCATAATTGGGATAATGAATCGCTTCTAGCAACTTCACTGCAATGTTTGACTTAGCCAACATCAAGGCTAAGCTTAGCCCGACCATACCACCGCCTACAATGATCACTTCTTGTTGCTGCATTTCGTTCCCCAATCTGCTCAATTTCACTGAATCATACTGAATTTAGGCTTTGGCTTGAGCCATGAGCGCTTCAATCTCTTCTACGGTTTTCACCACTTTTGAAGTCAGATTCAATGGCCCGTTCGCAGTCGCAACAATATCATCTTCAATACGGATACCTATACCACGCCATTTAGCATCTACCGTTTCATCATCGGGTGCAATGTATAGACCCGGTTCAACGGTCACCACCATACCTTCTTCAAAAACACGCCAGTCTTCACCGTGTTTATAGCTGCCGACATCATGCACATCCATGCCCAACCAATGCCCTGTACCGTGCATATAAAACTGACGGTAACTTTCTGAAGCAATAATTTCTTCTAAATCGCCCTGCATAATGCCTAGATCAAGTAAACCTTGCACCAAAATACGCATCGCAACATGATGCGGCTCTTTGTAGGAGTTACCAATTTGCACAGCATCAATGGCTGCAATTTGCGCATCCAATACAATGTTATACAGTGCTTTTTGTTCTGGGCTGAATTGACCATTCACGGGAAAAGTACGGGTAATATCTGAGGCATAACACTGATATTCACAGGCCGCATCAATCAGGACTAAATCACCATCTTTAAGCACTTTGTCATTTTCGACATAATGTAAAATGCAGGCATTTTCACCACCACCAACAATACTGTTATAGGCAGGTACGCAGCCATTTTTACCAAAAATGTAATTCAGTTCAGCTTCTAGCTCATATTCCATCATGCCTGCTTTTACTGTTTGCATGGCACGAGTATGCGCTTCAGCACTGATATTTGAAGCAATTTGCATCAACTCTAATTCAGACTCAGTTTTATGCAAACGCATTTCATCTAACAAACGATCTAACTGAACAATTTTGGCAGGTGCAGTATTGCCTTGACGATGTTGTGCATCGGCTTGTTGGTTCCATGCTGCAACACGTAGATCAAATTCAGTCTGATGCCCTAAGCGATAATACAACGTGTCTTTATTGACAATTTTAGCAATGATTTCTGCATCTAACTGCTCAATTGCAAAAGACTCATCTGCCTCATACTGCTCAATTGCACCTTCTAGCCCTGCCCGATAACCATTCCAGATTTCCATTTCACGGTTACGTTCACGGCAGAACAAGGTGTAAGTGTAGCCTTCATCAATGGATTCATAGGTTTCAATCACAGCGACTGCTTCAGGTTCAGCAAAACCTGTTAAATAGAAAAAACTGCTGTCGGCACGATATTTATAATCTGCATCACGATTACGCATTGCCACAGGACTGGTTGCAATAATTGCGACACTATTGGGTCCCATCAGTTCTGCAAGTTGATCACGACGTTCTTTAAATTCGACTTGAGTCAGTTTTTTCATAAATACGGTCTACACATATAAAATGATGAAAATATGATTGTTGTAATGACTTAAAGCACCTTACACCGACTTAACTTAGGCACACAACGCCCGATTAACTCGGACGGTGTGGCGTAAACATTTCAACAACAGCACTTGCGTTTTGTGTTTGTACGGTTTGTTGACGCGACTTGGCATGTAGATTTTGCAATAAAGAGCTTTCTTCTACAGACACTTTTTTACGTCCTACAGATAAACTCACAGGAATTAAACGTACAAATTCATACAATTCCTGATAGCTTTCTTCGCCTTCTTCATCATTGTCTGAATCTTCAAACTCAACCGCAGCGACATCTTGTAAATGCTCAATCAGTTCGATTTCATCTGAACGAATATGTCCAGAAGCCAAACCAAACCCAAGTACAACGCCTGCACACCAATCTGCCAAAGCTTGCACACGTTCTTGTAAAAGATGTTCATCATCTGGCAATAACGGTAAATAATCCAACTCATCTTCAGACAAGGCATGTGCGACATCTTCCGATTCATCGGTTAAAAGTGACAGTGCGGCTGGCTCTAATTCTGGCACATTGAGGGTTTCTAAAATCTGCTGCCACTCGGTTTCAGTGGGTGCATTTGTCACACAAACTATACCTGTCAGCAAGCCATGTAACTCACTTGGGCTTGAAATTTCTTCAATATCAGAAAAATTGCGGAACCATTCCGACCAACCTGAAATATCGTCTTGCATTCGTTTATCCAATCTCTATACTTCGTATATATTACCTTTGTTTGCAATACTGTGCGACCACGATATGTTAGAAGAATTACAGCGTCTACAAGCGCATATTGGTGTTTTAAAAACACGAATTGACCATTATGAAAGTGAAAATACGGCCCTCAGCACAGCCAAACAAACTGCTGAGGAACAGCATCATGCTCAAATTGTGCAAAGAAACGGCATTATTACTGCCAAGCAAGATGAAATTGAGAATCTGACAGAGCAATTAAGCAGCACTCAAGCGCAATTACAGCAGTTAAACCAAGACGCGACAGCACTGGCAGACCGTTACAGTCGTTTGGAAAAAAGCTGTACTGATTTGAAAAATCGCTTTCAGGAAATTTTGGCTGAGCGCAATGAATTACGCATTTTGAAAGAAAAAATGCTGAATGATCAGCGTATGAATCAGCAAGAAATTCAGACACTCAAACAAGAACGTGAAAGATTGTTACAAAAAAATGAGCATGCCAAAGCCAAAGTGGAAGCCATTATTCATCGTCTTGCAATTTTAGGTACAGCTCAAGATCATCATGCGCAAGAAATTCAACAACTTGCCCACCCTGCTGAAGTGAGTGAGGAAGGCTAATATGTCAGTTCAAATTCCAATTGATTTACGTGTTTTAGGACATAGTTTCCGTTTAGCCACAACTGAAGAGAAAAAAGAAGACTTAGAACGTGCAGCACAATTATTGAATGAACGCTATGATGAGTTTCGTCGTAAAGCGCCCAATATGGAACCTAGCAAACTGATTATTGTGGTGGCTTTAGAGTTAATGCAAGAGGTTCTTTCTATGAATAAATCTTTGCAGCATTATGCGCATTGTGAGCGTTTACTCAACACTATTTTGCAAGAAGTCGAAGCCCTCACTTAATTTTGTTTTTTTATTGAAGTTTGCATAAAGGCTATGCAAATGAGCCTAATCTTTATAGTTAATTCGTGAACATGAGTTGCCAAGCAACTGAGATAGGTTATACTAATTCTAACTCTGAGATGTTCGCCAGCGAGTCTATATCCCTGCCGATACTTAAATCTTAGGATTGTGTTCTGCATATTTAGAGCGTATACCCATCTCGTATGGGAAACCCAGCAAGTATGCGTCGCGTCCGCCTTGAACTTTTTCGGGTTCAGGGTAACGACATGCAGCGGCATCTTCGGAGCTATTTATTTTTAAATATCTAAAAATAAAATGTCTAAAAAATATAAAATCGTTTAGAAAAATGTATCAGCAGAAACCTTAAACCGCTCAGACAGCGCTTTAATATGACGAATATTCAACTGGCGTTTGCCGCTTAAAATCTCCGAAATCACAGATTGAGTTGCAACCTCTGCCAAGTCAGATTGACCTAATCCATGTTGCGCCATCAAAAAAGCTAAAGCAGCACGACCATCTCCATGAGGAATAGGCAGGTGTTCATTTTCATAAACAGAAACCAAGTCACCGAGTTGATGAATCAGCCCCATTAAAGGATGCGTTTCATCATCACCAACAATATCTAAAAGCTCATCTAAAGCCTCGACAAGTGCATGAAAATCTTTTTCATTTTCTGGTTTACTCAGCAAAGGAGCAACATAGTGCCAGTGATCTACAGCCTGTTTAAGCATTGCGTTCATACTAATCCTCCTTCCAATGACCTTTGTCATATTCTTTATGGGATAACACATGACGAATATACACACGCTTTGCCTGATACATCACAACAGCAATAAGTCGAATCTTATTCCCACCAATATCGAATACATGAAACTTTCCAACTTTATCAACTGCTGGAAATAACTGCTTCATTTCGGCAAAGTCTTTCGGATCATTTGCCTTAATAATTCGATACCAACCATCGAGTGCTGTTTCAGCCTGTGGCCACTTGTGCATTGCCTCTATAATTCTAGCGTGGGTGATCACATGCATAACATTTTATCGCATTTTGCTATAAATCAAGTATAAACCAATTATCGCATTTTGCAATATTGAGGGGCTAGGATGAATAAAGCGCCAAACGGCGCTTTATTCATTATCAGAATTCACTTAATCTGATGACCTTAAAAATGCCTGTTCATTGATCTGACTTTTCCCCGTCAATGACTTGATTTAAATCATGCTTTTCATCACAAAGGTTTCAGACAATTTAAGCAACCTGTTGATTTATTTTGATCTCTTCCAATGCTTTTACCAATTTAGTTAAGTTCTGCTCTGGATCCAGCCACCAATCAACTGTCCACACTGATAATACCTGCCAGCCTAACCCATTTAATACTGTTGGTCTGAGCTGATCACGGTCTCTTGCTGTAGCTGCTTTTGCATAATTTTCACCATCGACTAGAATACCTACAATATAGCTATCTGTATGCAAGTCATCTATAATAGCTAGATCTACACAGCTATCGCCCTGACCTATTCCGGGGTCCACGCTCCAACCTTTTTCTTGAAGCTTATTCTGTAAGTACTGTACAAATTCTTTTTTTAGTCTGCTGTTTGTTTTGATCAACATAATTTAAATGCAACTGACCACTACGAGCAAAAACTAAGAAGTCTTTTAAATCCCTTACACCCTCACTATTAGTGCGTGCCAAATTAATTTCTTCAGGACTCAAAGCAGAGAAAACATGTAATCCTTGACGAGCGCGAGTAATTGCTACATTTAGACGGCGCTGACCACCTTGACGATTAAGCGCGCCAAAGTTCATAGATAATCGACCATCACGGTCTTCTGCGTAAGTAATTGAGAAAACGATAATATCACGTTCATCTCCTTGCACATTTTCTAAATTCTTAACAAATAAAGGTTCAATGCCTGACTTACTCAATGTCTCTAACTCAGGGTGATTAGCCAATTCATTATCCAGCAAATCTTCAATCAACTTCTGCTGAGTCATATTGAAAGTGACCACACCTAAAGTCAAAGGATTCTCTTGCCCTAACTGTGACTGTAAATGCTGAATAATAAATTCAACAATTGCCTTTGCTTCATTACTATTGGTACGTGTATCACCTTTGTCGTATACACCCTCAACCACATGTAGTTTTACAGCTGTATCCTTAGCAACAGGTGCAGGGAAAGTAAATAAACCACCTTTGTAGTATTTCTGATTACTAAATTGAATGAGACTTTCATAACGACTACGGTAATGCCAATTCAAAGCTAATTCTGGTAACTGAGCAGCAAGACATTCATCCAAAATACTCTCCAGATCTTCAGTCACCTCCTCATCAACCTCTTCTTCAGAATCGCCTTTACCGAAGAAACTGGTTGGTGGCATTTGTTTATTGTCACCCACCACGATTGACTGTTTACCTCTCGCTAATGCACCAATTGCATCCCATACAGGAATCTGTGATGCTTCATCAAAAATTACTACATCAAATTTTGCTTCTGTGTCCAGATATTGGGCAACTGATAATGGACTCATTAATAAACATGGTTTCAAGCCAACTAAAACATCAGGAATTTGACGCATCAACTCTCGTACAGGAATATGACGGCGTTTCTTACCCAACTCTTTGTTAAGAACAGTCCATTGCCCTTTGTAGTGGTTTTGTTCTATAAAAATATTATTCCAACGGTGAATAATTTCCTGACTTGCAGAAAGTTGGTGTTCTTTATCCTGCTGGGCAAAGGACATTATTTTCTGTTCATGTTGTTGGCTGTTAAATTGGTTTAACTCTGGATGCTGACTAAATTGATGCGTAATCCAGTGTCTCGCTAAATTAATATTCAGGCGTTTTAGGGCATCATCCACATTCAATGGGGCATTCAAAAGCTCAAATGCCAATGGTTTTAACCCATGTTGAATCAACTGGCTCTTTATAGCCTGCCAATTTAACCAATGTCTCCAAGATGAACTGTGTTGCTGCAACTGCTGTTGTCTTTCGATAATTTTATTAAAATCAATATCTGAATATGAGGTAATCGCAGTATCACTCTTCAGGACATGATCATTCAGCAATTGCCTAAACGTATTCTCCACCTGAGCGATATTCTGTGTCAGCTCATCCAAAGTATGATTTTTACTAAACTCTACAGCTTTTAATAAAGTTGCTTGATCAGTAATTGACAACGCAACTATCTGCTTAATTTCTTGCCACTGATTGTGAATAGCTTCAAAACTTTGCCATGCGCTATCTTCACCCTGCCAATAAGAACCAAGCTTACTCGCTAACAGTTTTTCACATTCAGTAAATTGTAATTGTTGGCTTTGGATATGCTGCAAGATTGGTAAGTCATGGGCAACTGCCAAAGCTGTTGGGCGTTGAGTTGAGTCTTGATAAGTTTTGACTAAGTTTCTCAGCTGGAATTTAGCAAACCATGAAAATGGGAACATTTTTGATTCTGCTTCACGCCATTTAAAGCCAATTTGACTTAAATCTGCTTGATAAATTTGAGATTGGTATTTCCCTACTAATGAAGAACGCTGTTGCTTAAGATCTTGCGTTAAGTGTTTTGTCTGGGTAATGGTTTTTAAATCGATATCTTTAATCGCATTTAAGAGTTTTAAGTCTGTTTGCTGAACCAGATTAGATATTGCTTTAAAAATCGCAACATCCTGATTAACCTGACTCAGATTCTGCTTTTCACTGAATCCAAAAACCTGTTGCCAAGCAGAAATAGACTTTTGTAATTGTTGTATCTGACCTACAAGTTGGTCCTGTAATAGTTGATATTGCTCCTGCCATGCCAGATTCCAGATAGGTTCGGACAAGCCCTCCGCAAATCCATCCAATACGTCTTTAGCATTTTCATTTACTAGCTGACGCAAGCTTACTGCTTGTGTCACCGTCTTATTCAGCAACTCACGCTTTTCTGATGTTAGTGTTGAAATTTCAATCTCAGGAAAACGTAGATGTGGTGTATCCCGATAACAAAGTTCATCACTCATTGCGGCATACAGACTCCAACCGATCGCATGTACGGTATGGAGATTATTTACATGCTGATTCAGTTCATCACGAGACTGGATTAATTTGTCCGACAACTTTTGCCATTCTGTTGTCTTTAGCTGAGCACTTAGAAAATATGGGTCATTGTTCTTCTGTGCTCTTTCCCGCAGTTGATCCAAAACCTGCATTTTCTGCGCTTTGGAAGAATGTAACTGCAAGCACAACTCACTCAAGCCAATCTGTGTCAAACGACGATAGACAACCTCTAAAGCTGCCATCTTTTCAGAAACGAACAACACAGATTTACCATCTGCTAGACACTGTGAAATCATATTTGTAATGGTCTGGGACTTACCTGTCCCAGGAGGGCCAGAAAGTACAAAAGTACGTCCTAATGCGGCGGACATAACTGCTGCTAACTGTGACGAGTCAGATGATAACGGTGTAAATAATTGTTGAGGTTGATATCGTTGGTCTAGTTGAGCGGGTTGCGGAAAATCATCCTGTTTAATGAATGGTTCTCGTGGTGATTCAATCAGATGATTTACTACAGATTGATTTTTAAGTTGATCCATTCGTGTAGACAAATCAAGCCACATTAAATATTTTGAAAATGAGAACTGACCAATGGCAGCCTCAGCTTTAACTTCCCATCCTGGTATATTCACAATAGCCTTACGCACAATATGTAAGACTTGGTTAACATCTATCCCAGAATCATCTGCCGGCAAAGGGTTTAAACCCGAAATATCTAGTTCAAAATCCTGTCTTAATAATTGTAATAAAGTTGAATTAAAGCGAGGCTCATCATCATACATATACAGGCGATAACCTGTTTTAGCGGTCTCGCGGGTGATCTGCACAGGAATAAGTAGTAGTGGCGCTTTAAAAGTGCGTTTTGAACGCTCTGACTCTTTCCATTCCAGAAAGCCAATAGCAAGAAATAGTGTATTCGCTCCTCCCTCTTCTAAAGCAGTACGTGAGGCACGGTAAACCTCAATTAGGCGCTTTTCCAGTAAGGGTGTATCAAGTGGACTAAACAATAGTTTTCTGGACAGGCTATCATCAACATATTGATTGATATGTTGGCTTTCATTGTCACGCTGGACATCTTTTAGCGAGATGCTATCAATCCCCTTAAATAAGAAACCCTCTTGGTTCGCCAATGCATCTTCAAGTTTCCCCAGTGTTAACTCAGAACATTGTAAGGGTATGCTGTAACGATTGTCCTTAAAGTTTAAGAGCTTGTTACGGAGACTTAGATCAAGCAAACGGCGCAACCAGCGGTCAACCCGCGTGGCTTTACTTTCTACAGGACGTTCAACATCATATACAGGAATAGATGCAGGCGCCCATTCAATTTCTGTTTCATCCAGATGATTTTTCTTATCCTGATATGAGGAAATTGGTTTAATGCCACGCAACCGGGACTGGCGAACATCAATCGCAAGATAGAACTTATGCTGGCGGGATTCATCTTTAATGTACTGTTTTGCTGTTTCAAGTGCGGATGCAAACTTTACTTGTTGTGTGAGCAGCGTTGTTTCTATAAAAACAACTTCACCCAAATCATAACGCTTTCTTAATGCTTGAATATCATCAATGATCAAGTCAACATTTGGCGTCTCATTTAACCAAACCCCAAGATACGAATGTCCTTCTTCAATAATAAGTAAAGTATCTAAGCCTATTTGTTCAGCCAAGGCACTTAAAAGTATTGTCGTGTCTAAACAACATGCTAACTTCTCGTCAAAAATCTGCTTTGCCAAACGTATTCTTTGGCCCGATTTAACAAAGCTTGCTGGGTTAACAATATAATGAATATCTTGTTGTAATAAAGACTCCCATAAGGCATTCAGTTGAGATAGCACAGAATCTCTATCTCGCTCTTGATAACCACTTAATGAACCTAGTTCTTTTGCTTTTAAAATTTCACTGGCCTTAACCAAAATTGGGCTGAGTGCTGAAGCATTGGGTTGTGAAAAACTCGCCAATAATTCTATGGGTTGGCGTTCCCCACCCCAAGTATCAATGGTTAATAAATCAATCTCTGCCCGCTGCTCTGCCAGTATCTCTTCCTTTTCATTCAACCAAAGGATTTCAATACTGCCTTTAAGATTCTCAGGTAACTCCTGCAATAGTTTGATATCAAAAACTAATTTTGGCTTATCAAGAGCCAAGAATTGATTGCCTTCCAAGTTCGCAATATTGATAGTGTGTTCTTTGAAATAATCAGGATTAGAACGAATAACGATTCGAGAACCAGAAATCGTTTCAGTTGAAGAGATTAGGATTTGTCGAATCAGAGGAACTGAATTTTGCTGTAAAACAAAATTCAAAGCTGAAGCACAATCAACCTGCAATGAATATTTTGGATCAAGTTGTTGGTTATTTTCATCTTCTAGCATTATTATCCCCTTTGCAATTTAATCAAACCGAATTAATGGCATGCTTAAAATGCTAAAATCACAATTTTAAATAGTTGATATCTTGTTTTAAAATTATACGAATAACAATAGTTCTCTTACACAAATCATTTCTTTCTCAATTCTATATTGTAAATTCCAACAATTAAAAGAAATCCCATACGCAGTCTTTTACCTCGATTTCGGTAACGCTCGGCTTTGTTGCCCAAAGATTTGAAGATTAAATTTGCCCAAGCTGCCTCAGAATAAGCTTAATTTGATCCCTGTTTATCTTGTGGTTGAGCTTACCCTATCGATATGTTTCCTCGATTGATCAAGGATTTATTGTAAGAGCACCAATTCGTTGTACGGTAGACTTAAGGTATAGGCTTGAGCAAAAAAGCCGTTTACTTATGACCAAAGAAATTTTTAAACAATACCTTTTAGTTAGCTTAGGCTATTTAATCCAAAGCTCATCTTCCTGCATGATTTTTAACATTAGATTAAATAAAACCAGAACTGTCACATTTTTATTAGAGTCTATTCTTTGAAAACTGAATTGAACTCTTCGCTCAGGTGCATTCATATTAACTGGATAATTTTGTATACCTAAATTTAGCTCTTCTCCTAATATTGGCTTCATTCCAGCAATAAAACTTCTAATTCGTTGCTCATCGTCTTGATCTCGACATACAAAATGCAAAAAATTCTTACGTAACTTACCAAAGTGTAATAATATTTTTAGAGCATCAATCTTGTTCTTTCTTTGATATATGTCAGGCCTATTCTCTTCTTGATCGTACAAATCAAGGAAGGTATTGCGTTCATTAGAACGAGACAATTTCCTGGCTTTATTGTGAAGATCCTCAAACCAACCTTCATCTATAATCTCTCCCTCAATATTTTCAACTTTTAAGTTAAATTTTTGGGGGCTCATCCATTTAGTGCACATCAATTGACATCGCTGCAGCCATACTTGAGCTTGGGGATCTTTGCTACGGGCATCTCTAAAATTTATCAAACGTTGATAAGGTGTCAGAGTACTATTCTCGATACTAAACTTCTTCTCTTGTTGGCCAACCATTGTGAATGGCTGTGTTTGCTGATGATAAGAATCAAACCATTTCTGCTGCTGAGTATAACGATTTAAGTTTATGTACTCTGTACTTGACTTCACTGGACTAAAACACTGTTCTAATACTTTTTTTGAAATGA
>ERZ650300.1949-NODE-1949-length-11323-cov-6.640486_pt1 | contig 11323 bp, 8 predicted proteins | sample MGYA00376236_ERZ650300 | MGnify/ENA primary metagenome ERZ650300 (study PRJEB26733, sample SAMN07839303) | wastewater metagenome | biome: urban; feature: wastewater treatment plant; material: waste water | place: USA: North Carolina | collected 2016-04-28 ... | reverse complement strand
ATCTACACAGGCGAAGACACTCTTTCCCTACACGACGCTCTTCCGATCTATTTCACAGTACCAGTCATTGCATCAAAAGCAGTAACATCACCCGTAGCACCTGCAGAAGGCAAGTAGAATGTATTTCCGTCTGAAGAGAATACTGCATTTGCAGTCTTCACCATACCACCGTTAGGCATATCTGTAGACCAAACCTTGAAAGGCTCTGTATCAGAAACAGGTCTTGCCTTTGTTGTAGAAATCATAGAACGCTGGTTGCCATAGATGGCCTGGATGGTGATGGTATAAGTAACCTTGTTAACCAAACCTGTTATAGTATATGAGGTAGTCTTTGCGTCCAACTCTGCAGAACCACCTTCGTATGTAGCAACTTCCGGTGTCCAATTGACCAAATAACCTGTTGGGTTGGCTCCCTGCATAGGAGCCCATTCCAACAATACCTTCTCATCTTGTGCCGTAGCGTTCAAAGTACCTACCTGGCAAATGTCCCAACTTGCTTTTGGAAGATCATCGCTACAAGAACCGAGAATAAAAACTGTCACTAAAGACAGCAAATATATAATCTTTTTCATGTCTTAACCGTTTATTAATTGTTGTCATATCCAGGGTTCTGCCAGAGGATAGACTTGTCGCCTACCTTTTCAATCTCCTGCTGAGGAATAGGGAAGAGTAATTGATAATCCTTGATTTCAACACCATTCTCTGCCATCACGCTCTTTGCAAATCCCATTCTTACCAAGTCGAACCAGCGCTGCCCCTCATAAGGGAATTCTCTCTGGCGTTCAACCAAGATGCCCTTGCGGAATTTCTCCTGTGTAGGCAACTGTTTTACAGTCAGATTAGAAATGCCAGCTCTCTGTCTTACGGCGTTGAGATACTTCAGGGCAAGTGAACCCTCAGATGCATCATACTGAATCTCGTTGAGCGCTTCTGCATACATCAGAAGAACATCTGCGTAGCGAAGAAGGATCTGATCATTACCTACAGTCTTGAAGGTAGGGCTCTTTGTATCATAGAATTTATTCATCAAACGAACGTTTTTCTCAACCTGTACGTATGTTATGAGGTCTTTGCGAGCATCACCTGTAGGGAATGTGTTGAGCAGAGAACTTGTCTGGTTGGTATCATCAGATGCGTTGGTGAGATTGTACCAGTAACTATGTCCCTCTCCCTCTATTTCCTTGTTGAAATGTACGGCGAAGATAATCTCATTATTATTCTTGTTATCCACATTGAAGACTTGGGCGATAGGGCTTACCAGCTGATATTTTCCGATTAACTGAGAAAGGATGTCTTTAGCCTCAGTCCATTTGTGGAAAGTAAGATATACCTTACCGAGCAAAGCCTTGGCAGCACCAGAGGTTGCTCTACCCATATCTGCAGAAGAGTAAGTTTCTGGAAGATAGTTGTTGTCAACAATCTCCTTCAAATCTCCGGCAATCAAATCGAACATCTGCTCATCAGAATATCTCGCAACTTTCAGAGCCTCCGCAGCACTTACTACATGCTTGGTAGCAGGAACGCCACCCCAAATGCGGTACATGTTAAAATAGTTCAAAGCTCTGATAAACATCGCTTCGCCCTTGTACTGCTTCTTCAGGTTTTCTGCAAAGTTTGCACCATCAATCTGGTCGAGCAAGAGATTGCAACGATAAACGTTGTTGTTGAAGTTCGCCCAGTAAGAACTGAGGATTCCATTAGATGGTTTCTCTGTGAAATGGTCGATATCGTAACGGTCCTGGGTACCTGCTGTTGGGGCGCCCAAAGAAAGATTGTCACTACGATACTCGCAGCATTCTGTATAGAAATTCACCTGTGACTGCAATTTTGCGTAGCAGCCGATAACTGCTACATTATAATCGCTCGCAGTCTTATATACTTTGTCAATGGTTACGCTGCTTGCTGGCTCCAAATCGAAGAAGCTGTCTCCGCAAGAGGTCATGAGCAGGGTTGCCAATGATGCTAATACTAATATCTTTTTCATGTTACTATATTCTTTATAATGTGAGATTCAAACCAAACATATATGTTCTTGCCAAAGGATAAGTACCATAGTCCTCACCTGGAGTCAGGTTCTTGGAAGGACGGGCATTTACCTCTGGGTTGTAGCCGCTGTAGTTGGTAATAGTGAAGAGGTTCTGTCCTGAAACATAAACTCTCATCTTCTCAACCTTAAACTTCTGAGTAAGTGCACGAGGCAAAGTATAACCTAATGACAGGTTCTGGAGACGGAGGTATGAACCGCTCTCCAAGTGCCAGGTAGAAGTACGGCTGTTGTAACCAGTCTGCTTACGGTTTGCCTTATTTACCGAACCGCTGCCTGGATTCTCAGGACTCTTCCAACGGTCGAGAGCAATCTTGGTACCATTGGTGTTACCCTCCATATTGTCGAGGTAGCGTTTGTTCAAGTTCAGAATCTTGTTGCCATATACACCCTGGAAGTTGAAGTCCATGTCGAAACCTGCATACCAGAGCTTACCGCCGAAGCCGTATGTGAACTTAGGCATGTAGTTGCCGCAGATTGTACGGTCTTTATCCAAATCCAACTTGCCGTCTCCGTCAACATCAACGAATCTGAAGTCACCTACTTCTGTATTGTCGAAGTGAGGATACTTTTTTAAGTCTTCTTCTGTAGCAAAGATGCCGTCCTGTACCAAGAGGTAATAGTTACCGATAGGCTTTCCTACCTCTGTAATATAATAAGCATGAGCAACACTACCAGAAGAAATAATAGGTGCATTACCTGGACCTAACTCTTTTACCTCATTGGTGTTCTTGGCATAGTTGGCATTAAATGAATAGCCGAAGCCATTAGCAAATGTATGCTGTGATGTCAAAGCCAATTCCCAACCGCGGTTGTTTACCTTACCCAGATTCTGGAGAGAGGTGCTGTAACCTGTCAACAGAGGTACTGGTACATAAAGCAACATGTTTGAGGTGTTGGTATTATAGTAGTCTACAGAGAATCCAATGTAGCCGTCAAACATCTGAAGGTCGATACCGGCGTTGATCATCTGGTTCTTCTCCCAGCTCAAATCATCACGCTTGATATTATCTGGCTTATAACCATACTGCAAGAAACCACCATTAGTACCTAAGATATAGTTATCAGTTGACATGGTTGCAAGATGGTCGTAGTTACCAATCTCAAAGTTACCGGTTACACCATAGCTGGCACGAATCTTCATATCATTAACGAAAGACAACTCCTTTATGTTCTTGAAGAACTTTTCGTCGCTGATACGCCAAGCTGCTGAGGCTGATGGGAAGTAACCCCAACGGTTGTTCTTACCGAAACGTGAAGATCCATCAGTACGGATGGCTGCAGAAAGCATGTAGCGTCCCTCGTAGTTGTACTGAACACGAGCCAGGTAAGAAGCGATAGACCATTGTGTCTTGTCAGAACCACCCTTGGTTACAGTACCGCCATTTACGGTCTGGATGTAATCATTAGGGTAATCGGTTGCTGTTACGTTGTCGGTCTTCTTGGTTTCTTTCTGAGCAGACTGTACAAGAATGGCTGTAATATTGTGCTTCTTGTTGATAGTTGTTGTGTAAGTTAACTGGTTTTCTACCAACCAGTTGAAGAAGAAACTGGATGAACTGTAACCTGTTGGGTTTGAAGGAGAATCATAGTAATCCTTTCCCTTCAAAGGCAAACCTGACTGGCGATATTTATCATTATGAGCACCATAATAATCACCACCCAAAGACAACTTATAGGAAAGTCCCTTCATCAGTTCCAATTCTGCATAAGCCTTACCTGTAATAGACATGCGGTCGGTAACATTAGACTGCAAGCGAGCCATCGCAACAGGGTTCATCACCTCGTTGTGCTCATAGTCTGTACCAATTCGCCAATATCCATTACCCTGGAAATTATATGAACCGTCTGCGTTGTATACAGGGAAGGTTGGAGGCATCATCAAAGCAGACTGAACGATACCACCTGCACCAGATGCATCTACTGAATTAGAAACAGAATAAGAAGGAGCGAAGTTAACACCGAACTTCAAGCGCTTGTGCTGACCTGAGAGATTCATGCGGGCACCAAACTTCTCGAAGTCAGAACCGATAATGGTACCTTCCTTCTTCATATAGTTGCCTGATACGAAATAGTTGACGCTGTTAGACTTACCAGAAAGTGAAATGTTGTGTCCGGTTGTCATCGCTGTGCGGAAGATAGCATCCTGCCAGTCTGTATCTGTCAAGCCCTTAACACCCTCCAGATATGGGAACAAATCGGTTGCAATCTGCATGTAACCTTTAGGGCGTACGCTGTTAGGGTCACTTGCAGATGCACCAGGAACTTTAGAAAGATATGCGTTGTTACGTGCATCCTTTACGAATTCTGCATATTCGTAAGCGTTCATCATATCGAGTTTCTTTGATACGTTCTGTACACCTACGTAACCATCGTAAGAAACAGAGAGCTTGTCAGAGGTTCCCTTCTTGGTTGTAACGAGAACTACACCATTAGAACCACGGCTACCATAGATAGCTGCTGCAGAAGCATCCTTCAAAACTTCAACAGACTCAATATCGTTGGTGTTCAGGTTGGCAAAACCACGCTCCATAGGAACACCATCTACTACATAGAGAGGGTCGCTACCGGCGTTGACGGTACTTACACCACGAACGCGAATGCTTACGCTACCCTCTGGGTCTCCGCTAGGTACTGTTACCTGTACACCAGGCATCTTACCAGCCAAAGCCTGACGGAAGTCGGTAGAAGGATTGTTGGCAAGAGCCTCTGCCTTGACAGAAGACACAGCAGTAGATACGTCGCGCTTCTTCTGCACGCCATAACCTACAACTACAACTTCTTCCAAGACCTTATTATCATCTGCCAGGTTAACATTGATTACTTCGCGACCATTTACCTTGATGTCCTGGTCCTTGCAGCCAATGTATGATACTGCCAACATTCCGTCTGCAGGAATCTCGATGGTATAGTTGCCGTCAATATCGGTTACAACACCATTGGTGGTGGTACCCTTCTCCATGACGGTAGCGCCGATAACTGGCTCGCCAGTTTCGTCTTTCACTACACCACGTACCTTGATTTTCTTGCCATGAGCCTGAGATTTAGCTTTTTGCTGAGGCTTGATGACGATGTAGTTGCCTTCCATCTCATAGGTAAAATTGGTACCTTTGAGCAATTGGTTCAACATACCAAAGACATCATCACTTTTCTTGGTTAATGTAACCGAACGGTTAGCATTCAACTGTGAGGAGTTGTAGGCAATCTTGTACTTAGATTCCTTTTCAATCTTCTCAAAAGCTGACTTAAGCGTTACCTTGTTTGAGCTGAAGCTGACGTTCTGAGCCGAAAGGGTCATCTGGCCTGCCAGGAGCAAACAGAAGCATGACGCAGAGATTCTTTTAAGATTCATACTTTATCTTTTTAAGTTAATAATAATTTGCTTGTTACGTCTTGAAGACAACGGGAAAGAGAGTTACACCCAATTACAAAACTGTTAAAATGAAGTTTTTCTGAAAAAAATATCTTGTGTTCGCAAACACCCTATAAAATTCTTCTTTTGGAAATTATAAATACATAATATGAAGGCTCTAAATTAGCATTTCTTGCTGCTAATTTAGAGCCTTGATTTTTTTTAAAAAAGTAATGCTTTGGGTATGGAAATAGCAGTAATGCTTTTGATAATCAGAACTTACATCGTTCTTTCCTCAGACAGAATTTTTCTCAATTCCCGCTCGTACTGCGCAGCATCCTCAAAGCAGATGGCCTGCATTCCGAAACGCTGGGCGGCTTCTACATTCTCTATTCTGTCGTCAGCAAAAAGGCATTCTTCCGGTTTCAGATTGTATTTCTGGCAGATTCTTTCATAAATAGCTCTGTCGGGTTTGATGATTTTCTCTTCTGAAGAAATCACCTGTCCTTCCAGAAGTTGGAAAATGGGATATTGTGCCATCGTTTCGTGAACCTTGGTGCACCAGTTGGAAAGTCCGTAAAGGTGGTAGCCTTCTGCCTTCAACTGGGTCAGCAAGGTGCGCATACCTTCTTTTTCGCCCCTTACAAAATCGTTAAAGCGCTGGGCTACGGTTGCTATTTCTTCCTTATATTGCGGCATGATCTGCTGCATCTTGCAGAAGGTTTCTTCGAAAGAATCTCCGCGATCCATATTCTCATTCCATTTGCCGTCTATCAGGAGATGATAGAATTCTTCAGCCTGTTCGTGGGTCTTGAATATCTGGTCAAGCGTTTCAAAGTATTCGTAATCTACGAGTACTTTTCCAAAATCAAAAATCAAATTCTTTATCATGATATTTCCAGTTTATGTTATTATTTCTGTTTTCATATCCCGTGCAGAGATACTCTTTTATGAAAAAAGGCGCATCATTTTTACATAATGCGCCTTTTGTTTACCTATTATAATATATGCCTACCTGATGATAACTTCATCTTTCTTCACTTCATATTCCAGACCAGGAATCAGGTTCTTCAGGACAAACATGGCTCCCGAGAGGGTTTCGCCACGGTTGAAATGAACTGTAACCTTCGTCTTCTGGTGAATCTTTGAACGGAAGGTGAATTTCACTCCGTATGCATTACCCAGAATCTTACCAGCTTCTGCCAGCGTTACATCGTTCAGGTCAATCTCCTTGTTGCGCCAGCTTGTACCATCTTCTTCGGCCGAAACCTTGCGGAGGTTTACTGCCTTGGTCTTTACATTATATACTAACTGGTCGTTAGGCTTCATGCTGTAAACCTTGTCTTCCTGACCTATGATGCGGAGTTCTATCTTGCCGGTTTTGAGTGTGGCAGATACTTCATCTGTATTTGAATAAGATGAAACCGTAAAAGAGGTGCCCAAGTCGGTAATCTCGAAATGAGGAGTGCTGACGTGGAACGGCTGGGCATCATCATGTCTGATGTCGAAGAATGCCTCTCCCGACAGGAAAACCTTGCGTTCTTCTGCTCCTTTGAAAGAGGAAGGATAGAGGAGTACGGAACTCTGGCTGAGTCTTACTTTCGTTCCGTCTGCCAAGGCGATGACTTTGCTCTCTTCGTTGATGGTATGCTCCTGGAGCATGGTTGCCAGTTTTATATCCTTGAGTTGGTTGTTCATCTGGACGTAGAGCTTGCCGAATACAATCAGCATCAGCAGCGGTACGAAGACGGCAGCCAGTTTGGCAAAGTTGAAGATTCGAAGCGATTTTTTCTTTTCTATTTCTCTTGTTTCTTCTGTTTCGAAGAGGCGGTTGTATGCAGCAGAAATTTCTTCTTCTTCCATATAGGCTGAATCAGCCTTGTCCCATAATTCTCTAAATGCCTCGTTCGCCTCTTTATCGTCTTGTGTATTGGAAATCCTATCTAATACCCTTTCTTTTATTTCATCCGGCACATTGTGCCCGCTATAATAATCTATGATATCCCTTATCTTTGTTGCCATAATAAAAACTTCATTTATTTTTAAGACATGTTTCAATGGTGTTACACCCAATGGCAAGGTAACAAAATCATCAAATATAAGGCTTTTTTAATTTCTTTAAGAGCTAGGTTAAGATGATTTTCTACCGTTTTCTTCTGAATACCCAGGCGCTGGGCTATCTCTTCGTTCTTGAGATGCTGTTCGCGGCTCATGCGATAAATCATCTGGCGTTGTTGCGGCATGCTTTCTACCACCATGTCGATGAGCAGCTGGGTATCCTTTGCCACCACATCGTCATGTGGCGAAGATTCGTTGGCGTATCTGTCTGGCAGACTGTCAATATCTATTGGGATGATGTGCTTGGAGGAAATATAGTTGATGACAGTATATTTTGCCAAAATAAAGAGGTAGGAATCGAAGTTCTGGATATCGGCAAACTTCTCGCGTTTGTTCCATACCTTTAAGAAGATGAGCTGGCTGACGTCATCAGCATCATCTTCGTTTTTCAAGAGCATGGCTACAAAACGGTGTACCTTAGGATAGAACCTGCGGAACATCGTTTCGTATGCTTTCTTGTCTCCTTTCGACATTAATAATATTGTTTCTTTTTCTATTTCCATTCTTACGATTATGTATGTTTAATACGGTAATAGCTGCAAAATTAAACAAAATATCTGAAATTGCAAGCTTTTGCGGGCATTATTTCGGGAAAGGCACATAAAAATGTCCTTTTTATCCCTTTCTTCCGAAATCGGCTGGAATCTCGCCCCATTTCTTCGTTTCCCATTTTATAATAGGTATGTTGATGGGGTGGGTGCGGAGCCAGTTCTCGGCTCGGGCGATGACCTGGTAGAGCTGTTCGGTCTGGGGAGTGCGCTCCAGTTTGGTCTTGCATTGTTTCTTGCTTACCCAGAGCTGGGCATTCACGCTGTCGCTATAAATTATCTTGTCGGTAATGCCCTTCTGCTGCATCAGGGCGAGGGCGTGGACGATGGCGAGAAACTCGCCGATGTTGTTGGTGCCGTGGATAGGACCATAATGGAAAACCTGGGCACCGGTCTGAAGGTCGATGCATTGGTATTCCATCGGACCGGGATTGCCGGAACAGGCGGCATCCACAGCCCAGGCGTTGGCTCTTACCTCGTTGGGCAGAGGCAAAACGGTATCGTTTCTCCATGAAGGAGGATTTACGGGCATTTTATTCATCTTTTTTCTTTTTGGTGGGTTGAGAAACAAAAAGGATTGGCTAAAACTGAAATGAGCATGCGCCTTGGAGTCGAGCTCCAGGGCCATGCTCATTATGTCAAATAGTCAATATTTTTTTTATTTTTAAATTGTAGGTTATTATATCTTATGTATATATTACATTCTTTCTGGAACCTCGATGCCGAGCAGAGACATACCGTTCTTCAGGATCTTAGCCACGTTGGCTGCAAGAACCAGACGGGTAATCTTCTCAGCCTCGCTCTCAGCATTCAGGATGCTGTAGTCGTGATAGAACTGGTTGAACTCCTTGGTCAACTCATAGCAGTAGTTAGCGATACCACCAGGGTTGTAGTTGTTGCCTGCATCGGCTACAGCTGCAGCAAAGTCGTTCATCTTCTGGATGAGGTCAATCTCCTTCTCGTTGATAGGAGCATCTGCGCCCAACTCTGCAGGAATCTCGATGCCCTCGGCTGCTGCCTTGCGCATGATGCTGCGGATACGAGCGTAGGTATACTGGATGAAAGGACCTGTGTTACCGTTGAAGTCGATACTCTCTTCTGGGTTGAAGAGCATGTTCTTGCGGGCATCTACCTTGAGGATGAAGTACTTCAACGCTCCGAGACCCACGATGCGTGAAATCTCCTGGCGCTCTTCCTCGCTCATGTCCTTGAACTTGCCAAGCTCATCGCTTGTCTGTCGAGCATCCTTGATCATCTCTGCCATCAGGTCATCAGCATCTACTACGGTTCCCTCGCGGCTCTTCATCTTACCGTTAGGCAACTCTACCATTCCGTAAGAGAAGTGAACCAAGTCCTTACCCCACTTGAAACCGAGACGGTCGAGCAGGATAGAGAGCACCTGGAAGTGGTAGTTCTGCTCGTTACCTACTACGTAGATCATCTTGTCGATAGGGAAGTCCTTGAAACGGAGGTCGGCAGTACCGATGTCCTGAGTCATATAAACAGAAGTGCCGTCAGAACGGAGCAGGAGCTTCTGGTCGAGACCCTCGTTGGTGAGGTCAGCCCAAACAGAGTTATCATCCTTGCGGAAGAAGAGACCCTTCTCCAATCCTTCCTCTACCTTCTTCTTACCCTCGAGGTAAGTATTTGACTCATAATATATCTTGTCGAAACTTACACCCATCATCTTGTAAGTCTCATCGAAGCCTGCGTAAACCCAGCTGTTCATCTTCTGCCAGAGTGCACGAACCTCAGGGTCGTTGTTCTCCCACTTTACGAGCATCTCGTGAGCCTCCTTAATCAGCGGAGCCTCTACCTTAGCTTTCTCTGTGGCAGCTTCTTCGTCCATGCCCTCCTTCATGTACTGAGCCTTGAGCTCTGCGATTTCCTCACGATAGTGCTTGTCGAAGGCTACATAGTAGTCGCCGATGAGGTGGTCGCCCTTCTTGCCGGAAGTTTCAGGAGTTTCGCCATTGCCCCACTTGAGCCAGGCGAGCATAGACTTACAGATGTGGATACCACGGTCGTTAACGATGTTTGTCTTGATTACCTTGTTGCCGTTAGCCTCCATAATCTGGGCCAATGACCAGCCGAGGAGGTTGTTGCGCACGTGACCGAGGTGGAGAGGCTTGTTGGTGTTAGGAGAAGAGTACTCGATCATGACGAGCGGACTGTTCTCAGTAACTGGCTTCTCACCAAACTTAGGGTCAGCGTTGATGGTATTCAAGAGTCCTACCCAAGCGGCAGGAGCGATAGAAAGGTTGAGGAAACCCTTAACCACGTTGAAGTCTGCGATAACGTTAGCGCAGTTTTTCTTCAGGTATTCGCCGATTTCCTGTGCTGTATCCTCAGGCTTTTTCTTCGACATTTTGAGGAATGGGAATACGACGAGGGTAAGGTTACCTTCGAAATTACTCTTGGTCTTCTGCAGGGCTACCATCTTCTCAGGTACGTCCTGACCATAAAGCTCCTTCACCGCAGCGATGACCGAGCTGATGATTTCGTTTTCTATCTTCATTATTTAATATATATTTTTACCGGTAAAATTATCTTTTTAAACTGATTGAAGAGGGATTTGCAAGTTCCCTTTCCGTTTATGCGGCTGCAAATTTACAAATAATAATTGAATTGTGAAAGAAAAATTGCACATTCTTTTGTTTTTTGTCGCATTCTTTAGTTTTTTATTGCTTTTGCAACAGAAATGAAGTATTGCGGGGCTGTTGAAGACTGTCTTTAAAGGGAAGAAAGAACAGGAAGTATAAATGGGAATAGGAGCAAAAACCCCGCAAAAAGGGTCTTTGCTCCTATTCTTATCTGTTGGTAGCTGAATATAACTTCCGTGATTTATCCCTCGAGGATAATTGATGCCACGTCTTCGGGCGAATTCCATAGGATTCCGTCTTGCAACTCGTCGTCGGTAAATCCGTTGAGTGCTTCCTGTGCTTCCCTTGGAGTAATGGCTGGAGTGCCGTCCTCGTTCTTAGCATCGAGCAAAGCCTGCAAGATGGCTGCTCTGTATTCTTCGATTGTCATCATAATTTTTATGTCGTTTCGTTGTTTATTTTATGATGGCAAAGGTAATGCATTTTTTTGGAAACACCAAACTTTTTTGTCATTTTCTTTTAGCGGATATTGAAAAAGTTTTATATATTTATATGCCTTTCTATGATGGTATGGGTACCTATTTCTTGGAAAAATGGTGCTCCGGTGTTGAAAAAACAATAAAAAAACGGTCGTTCTGCTTGTTTCTAACTTAATTTT
>ERZ650300.1943-NODE-1943-length-11328-cov-16.611195_pt1 | contig 11328 bp, 14 predicted proteins | sample MGYA00376236_ERZ650300 | MGnify/ENA primary metagenome ERZ650300 (study PRJEB26733, sample SAMN07839303) | wastewater metagenome | biome: urban; feature: wastewater treatment plant; material: waste water | place: USA: North Carolina | collected 2016-04-28 ... | reverse complement strand
CAGCGCAGGGCAGTCGGCCGCAGGCCGACCGGTGAAGCCGGGTCGCCTTCTTTGCTTCCTTTCTTGGCGAGACAAGAAAGGAAGTCGCCCGCCGGGGGCGAACACCCCGGCCAACGGCGCTTAAACACGCGCCCCAGGTCAAACCCACACAAGAACACCAAGGAGACAACACCAATGGGCCCCCTCCACGGCATCAAAGTGGTCGAATTCGCCGCCCTCGGCCCCTGCCCGATGGCCGCCATGATCCTCGCCGACCTCGGCGCCGAAGTCGTGCGCATCGAGCGCAAGCTGCCGCCCGGCGCCAAGCCCGGCTCCGAATTGTTCGACCCCAGGATCGACATCCTCAACCGCAGCCGCCGCGTCGTCACCCTCGACCTCAAAAAGCCCGAAGGCATCGCCGCCGCCCGGCAACTGATCGCCGGCGCCGACATCCTCGTCGAAGGCTTCCGCCCCGGCGTGATGGAACGCCTCGGCCTCGGCCCCGACGAGGCCCTCAAAGCCAACCCGCGCCTCGTCTTCGGCCGCATGACCGGCTGGGGCCAGACCGGCCCGCTGGCCAACGCCGCCGGCCACGACATCAACTACCTTTCCCTCTCCGGCGCCCTCCACGCCATCGGCGAACCCGGCCGCAAACCCGTGGTGCCGCTCAACCTCGTCGCCGATTGCGGCGGCGGCGCCATGCTGTTGGTGGTCGGCGTCCTCGCCGCCCTCACCGAAGCGCGCAACTCCGGAAAGGGCCAGGTGGTGGATGCCGCCATGACCGACGGCTCGGCCCTGCTCATGACCATGATGTACACCCTCAAGGCCATGGGCGAATGGACCCAGCAGCGCGGCAGCAACCTCCTCGACGGAGGCGCCCACTTCTACGACACCTACCGCTGCCGGGACGGCAAATACATTTCCATCGGCCCCATCGAACCCCAGTTCTACGCCCTCTTCCTTGCCAAGACCGGGCTCACCGACCCCGACTTCTCCCAGCAATGGGACCGCGCCCGCTGGCCCGAACTCAAAGCCCGCCTCGCCGCCCATCTCGAAACGCGCAGCCGCGACGAATGGTGCCAACTCCTCGAAGGCAGCGACGCCTGCGTCGCCCCCGTCCTGGACATGGACGAAGCGCCCGAACACCCTCACAATCGGGCCCGCGGCACCTTCATCGAAGTCGGCGGCATTATCCAGCCGGCCCCCGCACCCCGTTTCAGCCGCAGCACGCCCGCCACGCCCCGCCCGCCGATCACCGGCGCCACGGGCGAAGACGTCCTCGCCGACTGGGGTTTCCAAGCCGCGGCCATCGACGCACTGCGCCAGGCCGGGGCCATTTGAACGACATCTCGACAACAACAGACATCGGAGGACACATGGACTACCAGAACATCATCGTCGAAACCCGCGGCAAGGTTGGCCTCATCACCCTCAACCGCCCCAAAGCCCTCAACGCCCTCAACGACGCCCTCGTCGATGAACTCGGCGTGGCCCTCAACGGCTTCGAAGCCGACGAGAACATCGGCGCAGTCGTCATCACCGGCTCCGAAAAGGCCTTCGCCGCCGGCGCCGACATCACCATGATGGCCAAATTCACCTACATGGACGCCTACAAGGGCGACTACATCACCCGCAACTGGGAGCGCCTCAAGACTTTCCGCAAGCCGGTGATCGCCGCGGTGTCCGGCTTCGCCCTCGGCGGCGGCTGTGAGCTCGCCATGAGCTGCGACATGATCTTCGCAGCCGACACCGCCAAGTTCGGCCAACCCGAAGTCAAGCTTGGCACCCTCCCCGGCGCTGGCGGCACCCAGCGTCTGCCCCGCGCCGTCGGCAAAGGCAAGGCCATGGACCTGTGCCTCACCGCCCGCCTGATGGATGCAGCCGAAGCCGAAAAGGCCGGCCTCGTCGCCCGCGTCATCCCGGCCGACAAACTCGTCGAAGAAGCCCTCGCCGCCGCCACCACCATCGCCAGCTACTCGCTGCCGGTGGTCATGATGATCAAGGAGTCCATCAACCGCTCCTTCGAATCCAGCCTCAACGAAGGCCTCCTCTTCGAACGCCGCGTCTTCCACTCCTCCTTCGCCCTCGACGACCAAAAAGAAGGCATGGCCGCCTTCGTCGAAAAGCGCAAGGCCGAGTTCAAGAACCAATAAGCACTTCGGCAGCACAACAACACCAAGGGGGCTCCGGCCCCCTTTCTCATGGCTCACCGCCCCGCCACCCGCCACCGGCACCGCCTCTTCCACCGCCCGCCCCACGCCATCCCCCGGCACGCCCTCGAATCGCCCCGGCCTACTGCCCGCCCCGCTGCCCCCACTCCCAATCCCACGCCCCCGCAGCAGGATTCCGCGCCCATCGAATTCGATTCGCAGACCGCGGAATTCAATGTTGACCACTCAAAGAAGGATTCCGAGAGGTCAAAGAAGGATTCGGAGCAGTCAACATTCGATTCGGCGCACACAAAACTCGATGTGCACACCTCAAAGAAGGATTCGTGGACGTCAACAAAGGAATCGCAGCGGTCAACATTCAATTCGCAGCACTGCGAATTCTATTCGCATCGCCCAGATTTGAATGTGCACGCCTGCGAACCCCTTTCGCAACCCGCCCCCCAACTGCGACGCTTGGCGAAGCCGAACAGCCCACGAAAAACACAACGCCGAACTTGCCACCTACGCCCGCCTGATCTAGATTTTAACGGCATACGACGGATCGCTCGATGCAAAGCAAAACCAATGCCTTCCGCAGCAACGAGGCGGAGGGGTTGGCGAGTATGAACAGACGGGTCAGGAACAAGAAGGGTAGATGACCGCACTGGACGCTGCACGATAAAGCCGCGCAGCATCGATTCACTTTAGGTTAGGCAACTCAAATCCATCACTCATCGCAAGACGAGCAACTCAATTACAGGAGAGAAATACATGCCTAAATCCTACACTTCACGTGGCGGCGCAAAGGACCAGGACAAAAACTGGTCTCCTTTCTTGCTCCCGAATCAAACGCGCTTCATACACGCCGGATCAGCCCCCCTTTCAAAAGACGGCGGAACCGGCCTCCTTCTCAAATACTCAAAGGAAGACATAACGATTGCTGGCTACAAGCACGCACCCAAAAAATTCATTCTCGGATTTCCGCTGACAAGATTCCCTCCGGGAACGCCTCTGCCAGAAAAAATGACCTTAGCAAAACCGGCCCAACTTCTGTGGTCAATGGACGAAATGCCCCATGTTTTTGTTTTCACCATTGACGCAGGAGTGCAAGTTTGGGCCGAAAACGGAGTGATTACCGAGAATAAGGAAACCGGATTCGCCTTTGACATCTTGTGGAACGAATCGCTGGTCGCAGAGTATCAACGCATCAACCTGGCAACGGCAACCGTCGTATATTGATGAATCAGCAATCATTTGCACACACCAGGGGCTTCGCACATCAAGTGCAACACCATTGATCTGGATTTGAACGAAATACGACAAATCGATCAATAAAAGCCAAGACCCATGTCTTCCGTAGCAGTGAGGCGGAAGGATTGGCGAACATAAACAGACGGACCCGAAGCAAGAAGGCTAGACGACAGCATGACGCGTTTGGGCTTGGATTTTGTATTGGATAACAGAAGCTTGGAAAAAATAGCAGGGTAGACAACAGTCGCTTGCCCAACTCAACTCGACTTTTGTCGTCGATTTCACGTTATGTATCTTCTCGCCACCACGGAGGATAGCTATGAAAAGTGAGTTCATCGCGGCAATCCACGCAAAACGCAAAGTCCGCATTACTTTCAACTCCAAGGAAGACGGCGGCCCAATCACAAGAGTTTGCGCGCCCATGGACTATGGTCCGAGCAAGAAATTCAAAGACAGGATTGATCGTTTTCACGTTTGGGACTACTTCCCGGATGGTGGGAGGAAACCGCACCCAATCCCAATCGAACCATCGCAAGTCAGGTCAATGGTTACTCTCGATGAAACGTTCAACCCCGGAGAGTTCATCACTTGGAGCATTGCGCAATCACCATGGCATATTTAAAGAAACTGGGACCAATACTCATAATCGCCCGTTCCATTTTCATTAACCATTTAGCCACCATAACTAAAGAAAAACTGAACTTTATTAGGATATTTGTCGCACTACTTGCCTCACTAAGTGCAGTAGTGTCATTTTTTTTTATTTGGCGCGTACAACCCTGCAAGGGAATCGTTGCAACAATCATTATTTTGTGGACGCTTGGTCCTCCCATATGGTTCGCGCTGGAGCATATGCTAGCTAGCAAAATCGACGATTATTCAATGGAAGATTTAAAAATTGGCCAAGAACTAGCCAGCAAGTTCTGGGCTGCTATCGCCGCATCTTTATTTGCAATCTACCAACTTTACAACAAGTAGTTAACATAGGTTGGGTTAGCGCAGCGCAACCCGAAATTTCCCATGCAATATCGACGCACTGTCGTTCTCGGCGACACCCTTTTCTCCGCTCTTGCAATTTCGCGATCGATGCTAATTTGAAAGAGTCGGACACGAGGGTCCGCATGTCGGGTTACGCTGCGCTAACCCAACCTACCTACTAATTTCTTCCGATCTCAAGGAGTGCCAGAAGGGACTATTCCTTCATACTTGACTGGCATCGATTTTACTCAGCCCGTGTTCGTGCAGAAACCAAGTTCTGGGAAACTTTCATGGCAATACCAAACGCCTGGTGCGCCTCAAGGAAATTTGTACTCATTTAGTCCATCCATGCAGCTGACCGAGCGAGGCATCCGTCCTCTCGGTTTTAATAGAACCACCCAATCTGTTGAGTCGAAGATTCTCAGCCCATACTTGACAACGGAGCCACTGAATATGTTGCGTTGTGCGTCAGCGGCAGTGAGCGATTTCCGGTCTATTAGTGGACAGTCATATTCGACTATTGGCGGTGCATGACAATCGTTCTCGACGCAGAAATCAATGTTTGCATTAACCCCGCAACACTCAGGATACGATTATGACCGCTGTAGAAACAGTAGAGAAAGCTTTGGCGCTTGCGAACATTAGATTGAGGGCAGCCCCAGGGTTTGAAATATTTTCCTCAGCTGTTGCTCAGCTGGAGTATTTGTTATCGGTGCTGCGTGGGAATGAAAAAGATCGATCTCGCCTGAAAAATATTATTGTTGGGCATTTTGCGGTGCGGGAGTTTGAGGAGAGTGACCCTGATCTGGCTGAGGCGTTAAATGCTGCACAAGCCATTGCGTTCAAGGCTGCAAAGGGGCTTAAGTTAACGTAGGTCGGGTTACGCTTCGCCAACCCAACCTGCCTACGGTTACCCCGGAATGAGATTTCTTATGGTGCTGCACACTCAATGACTTGCCCGCGCTGCAATGATCTATGCGTCGTCTTCCCGATTCGCTCACCCGGTGAATTACGGAAGGCGATTTCTGTTGCAGGCGACAATCTCCGAGATGGAACCATTGAAGACATTTCCGTTGAGGCTGCCGGCTTTGAATCCGATGTGCCATTTCTTAGCGTCCTAGATGGAGCTGCGCCTGGCGACTATGTCGCTTATCGGTTTCGCTGCACATCTTGCGGCCAGGTTTTCGCTCTTACCGCCGAGACCTATCATGGCGCAGGCGGCGCTTGGCGAGCGGAACGTTAGGGGGCAAACCATGCTGCAACCGTAAGACGACGCAGACCGCTCACTTTCGCGTCGGGCATCATGAACTATATCTACGAATTACAGCATGACACCGACGGAATCGAACGCATGCAATACGCATCCACGCACAATCCGTTCGGTCTAAAAATAACGCACGGCTTAATTCATACCGTTATACACAAGTCCTTTGGCATAGCTAATTCTCATGCAAAACAAAGGCTTGCAAGCTTGCATATTGTTCATCAACTTTACCTTCGCTTCTCGTAAAAACAATCACTTACTCGAGCAAGCGTATATGTCAAATGAGTTTTGTATAACGGCATGGGTCAAGTCGGCATACGTCACGCATCTGCCCGACAGAGCGTCTTACTACGATGGATTGGCCAAGCAGGTCCTGGGGCGAAGCCCACCGCATGTGCTGCTGTTACATACCAATGAAATCAATGCCGCGTCATTGCCGGATATCATTTCATCCTTCCGATTGCGCGGGTGGGCGTTTGTGTCGCCGACGACTGCTTTTGAAGACCCGCTCTACACTTCATCGCCAGACACATTGCCGGCTGGCGAAAGCGTCATATGGGCGAGTGCGAAAGCCCGTGGCGTTCCTGGACTGCGCTACCCTGCCGAGGATTCTGTCTATGAAGAGCCAAAGCTCCGCTCGGAGGCACTGCTGCCTTAGATGGGAAGGGCAAGTCGGCATTGAGCTACAAATGCCGATGAATCGCCGGGCTACTGGTGGAAGGCTGTGAACTATTTTCAGTGAACGTAGGTCGGGTTGGCGCCGCGTAATCAGACATTCCCTATCTACAATTAGCGCGCAATACCCCTCTTTGGTGCTGTTGCTAATTTTATGCAAATCGTTGCCGGCGTGTTTGTGCACGAGCGGGACAGATCATGGAATGGGCACCTCGAAAAACCCCTGATTTCACCGAAATTACTGTTGTAAGTTGTTGATTTAGCTATATCGGGTTTTCGGAAAGTGAGGTTTTTCGAGGTGCCCGAATGTCGGGTTACGCTGCGCTAACCCGACCTACGCCGACTTGCTTGACTACCGGCACGCCCCGTCCGCCCAGGCCTTATTCACCAGTACGTCCGTATCCCGAACATCGCGAAGGCTGGATCGAGGGTGACCAGCGGAACCCGTTCGATTTCGCTCTGGGCGGCCAGCATGCGGTCGAAGGGATCCCGGTGGTCGACATCGAAGGCGCCCGCCCGCAAGGCATGAACATGAGTGATGGACAGATGGGTGAAGCCATCGGCGGTGACCAGTTCGTTGAAGCGGGACACGGCCTGCGATGCCTGCTGAAGCTTGCCCAGACGATGTTTGGTGGCGATCTCCCAAGCGCTCGCAGCGCTGACGAGTATCTCGTTGGCTTCGTCGGCGATGGCATTCCGCGCAGTGGGCGAAAGCTTCGGATCGTCGGTGCACCACCACAGCAATGCGTGGGTATCGAGGAGCAGCTTCACTTTCCCTCCCAGGCGTCCAGTTCCTGTTCGGGCAGCGGCTCGAAGAAGGCTTCGTCGATCTTGCCGGCCAGCCGGCCAGGCTTGCGGGTGCTTGCTTCGGGCGCAAGCGGCATCAAGCGCGCGTAGGGTTTGCCCGCTTTGGCGAGAATGATTTCCTGTCCGCCATGAGCCTGCTCGAGCAGGCGAGAAAACTGGGTTTTGGCATCGTGGACATTGACGATGAGGGGCATCTCAAGCTCCATGGACTAAGTTGCTTAGTCCAGTCTAGCATGCACCGGTCGAGACAGTCTGAAGCACAAAAGACGCCGCGAATTGCAGCCGGCTTGTAATTCCCTAAAAGAAAAAACGGGCGCGTTCCTTTCGGCAACGCGCCCGTTGTTCGACCGGCTTTGCTGCCCGACGAAGCCTTACTTCACCTCAAGCACGCTTTCGTCCCACTTGTCGTGCTTTTCCAGCCCGATCAGGTTTGCCACCGTGGCGGCGATGTTGGAGAGGCCGGCGGTGGGGCTTGGGGTGAGGCCGAGTTTGCCGCCGGTGACGTTGTCGTAAAGAATCAGCGGCACGGGGTTGAGGGTGTGGGCGGTTTTGGCTTTGAAGGAGCCGTCCTTGTTGAGCGCGGGCTGCTTGGTCTTTTTGTCCAGCTCGAACATTTCGTCGGCGTTGCCGTGGTCGGCGGTGATGAGGGCGACGCCGCCGGCGGCGTCGATCGCGGGGAGCAGACGGGCGAGGGCGAGATCGAGGGCTTCGATGGCCATGGTGGCGGCGCGGAAGTTGCCGGTGTGGCCGACCATGTCGCCGTTGGCGTAGTTGCAGCGCAGGAGCTGGTATTTGCCGCTTTGAAGGGCGGCGATCATCGCGTCGGTGATTTCGGCGGCCTTCATCCACGGGCGCTGTTCGAAGGGCACGACGTCGCTGGGGACTTCCTGCCAGGTTTCGCCGTCGAACTTGCCGGAGCGGTTGCCGTTCCAGAAATAGGTGACGTGGCCGAACTTCTGGGTTTCGGAGCAGGCGAACTGGGCGAGGCCGGCTTTGCTGAACCATTCGCCGGAGGTGTCGGTGATCGCCGGCGGGGCGACGAGGAAGCGGGCGGGCAGCTTGAGGTCGCCGTCGTACTGGAGCATGCCGGCGTAGGTCACCTTGGGCGCGCGGACGCGGTCGAACTTGTCGAAGGCGGCTTCTTCGAAGGCGCGGGTGATTTCGATGGCGCGGTCGCCGCGGAAGTTGAAGAAGACGACCGAGTCGCCGTCTTCGATGGTGCCGATGGGTTTGCCGCCGTCGGCAATGACGAATTCGGGCAGATCCTGGTCGATGGTGCCGGGGTGCTTGTCGCGCAGGCCATTCACCGCCTCGGTGGCGTTGGCGAACTGGGCGCCTTGGCCGAGCACGTGGGTTTTCCAGCCGCGTTCGACCATCGGCCAGTTGGCGTCGTAGCGGTCCATGGTGATGTATTGGCGGCCGCCGCCGGAGGCAATGCGGGCGTCGAAGCCATCGGTGCTGAGTTCGGCCAGGAAGGCTTCGAAGGGCACCACGTAGTCGAGGGCGCTGGTTTCGGGCACGTCGCGACCGTCGAGCAAGGCGTGGATGCGCACCGTCTTCACGCCTTCGACCTTGGCCTGGGCGACCATCGCCTTGAGGTGGTCGATGTGGCTGTGCACATTGCCGTCGGAGAACAGGCCGATGAAGTGGATGACGCCCCGGCCGGCCTTGGCGCCCGCCACGATCTCCTTCCACGCCTCGCCCGCCCAGATGGCGCCGTCGGCGATCGCGTTGGCCACCAGCGCGGCGCCCTGGGCATACACCTGGCCGGCGCCGATGGCGTTGTGGCCGACTTCCGAATTGCCCATGTCGTCATCCGACGGCATGCCGACCGCGGTGCCGTGGGCACGCAGGGTGATGTGCGGGCATTCGGCGAAGAGCTTGTCGAGGGTCGGCTTGCGGGCGGCGGCGATGGCGCTGCCGGCGTCGTTCTTGGGGATGCCGTAGCCGTCCATCACGATGACGACGACGGGGCCGGCGACGCCGGGGAAGGCGGAGAATTTCTGCAGCATGGCGGTTCCTGGAGATTGAATTCGGGGCCGGTGCGCGGGCACACCCGGACGGCATCCGGCAAGCCCGCTATTTTCCCGCAAATCGCGGGGCGCTTACAGCCTTGTGTGCATGTCGCCGCGATGCGCAGCACGGAGCGGGCGGAACTGGCGGGTGTCGCGGTAGTAGTCGGGCGATTCGCTGGCGGGCGTCACGCCGGGCACACCGAGCAGCGGCAGCGGGAAGAGATCGGCCTTGCCGAAAGGTTGGCGGGTGAGGCGATCCGCCAGCCAGACGTCGGTCTCGCGCTGGCGATCGGCATCGGGCAAATCCAGCCAGCCGGGCTCGACCACGCGATACAGCGCCTTGGCGCACAGGCCGACGAAGGGCGCGCGGAGCTGGTCCCAGCTGCCGTGGCCGAAGATGAGGAAGCGGGTGGTGTCGGCGATCCGCTGGCGATGTTGCCAGAAGGCGGCCTCCCATTCGTGGCGGGCCAGGAGCGCGGGGATGGCCGGGTCGGACGACACGACGACGATGCCGCATTCGTCGAACTGGGTGAGCGCATCGCGCAACGGGCCGCGTCCGGGCAGGCCGGCGCCGTGGCGAGCCTGCTGCTCACGCAGGTGCAGCCCGTTGCAGGCCGCCTTGCTCGTCGGCCAGACGCACCACGCCAGCGCATTGAAGAAGTCGTGCCAGTCGTCGGCGCGGGTGGGCACCTGGCCGGTGGCGTGGATGTGCTGCTCGTAGGCGATGTCGCCAGCCGGCGGGAGCGTGAAGCGGATCGGCAGGCCGGAGCCCGCGCGGGCGTCGGGGGCGACTTCGGAGAGCAACGCGCTGAGCGCCGCTGCATCGGGCAGTTGCGGAAACGGAAACCGGGCGAGCAGCCCGGTGATGGATTCGAACAGCGGGAGGCCGGCCAGCGCCGCCGGGCTCATTCGCCGGCAGGCTTGATCGGCGTGGCGGGCTTGTCGGCGGCGACGAACTGCAGGCGGTCGGCCTTGCGGGTGAAGGTGCCGACCAGCCGGCCAGGCGGCTCGGCGGGGGCGTCCTTCCAGACCTGCAGCTCGCAGCGTTCGGTGCCGGCGAGATACCAGTTCTTGCCCTGCTTGAGCGCCCACAGCATGTCGCCCGCCTCGAAGACTTCCATCTTCACGCTGCCTGCCACGCCGGATTTGATGCTGTAACGGCGCAGGCAGGTGGGCATCCGGGAGACGACGATGGCCTGGCTGACCTCGTCGTTCCAGAAGAATTGCTGCTCGCGGACGAGGGAAATCGACTGGTCACGACCGTCGATGAGAAAGGCTGCGCCCTCATATTCGCAGGCTGTAAGCAGCGGCAGGAGGGCAAGGATCAACAGTCGCTTCAAGGTCGGGCGCATCGTCAAGTCAGGGGGATAGGGTCAGCTCAGTTTCCAGCCGATGGTTTCGCCGCCACGCAGCGGGACCAGCGGATCGCCGGGCAGGTAATCGACCGCGGCGGGCACGCCCCAGCTTTCCTTGACCAGGGTGATCCGGTCGGTGTTGCGGGGCAGGCGGTAGAAATCGGGGCCGTTGAAGCTGGCGAAGGCCTCGAGCTTGTCGAGGGCACCGGCCTGCTCGAAGGCTTCGGCATACAACTCGATGCCGGCGTGGGCGGTGTAACAGCCCGCGCAGCCGCAGGCGGCTTCCTTGGTGCTCTTGGCGTGGGGCGCCGAATCGGTGCCGAGGAAGAATTTGGGGCTGCCGGAGGTGGCCACGCGGACCAGCGCCTCCCGGTGGGTTTCGCGCTTGAGCACGGGCAGGCAGTAGTAATGCGGACGCAAGCCACCGGTGAAGATGGCGTTGCGGTTGTAGAGCAGGTGGTGGGCGGTGATGGTGGCACCCACGTTCGGCCCCGCTTCGGTCACGAACTGCGCCGCTTCGGACGTGGTGATGTGCTCGAAGACAATGCGCAGGGACGGGTAGCGCGCTGCAACCGGCGCCAGTACGCGATCGATAAAGACGCGCTCGCGATCAAAGATATCAACGTCAGCATGGGTTACCTCGCCATGAACACAGAGAACGATGCCCCGCTCCGCCATCCGCTCTAGCACGGGGTAGATGCGGGCGATGTCGGTGACACCGGCGTCCGAGTTGGTGGTGGCGCCGGCCGGGTAGAGCTTGGCGGCGACCACGAAGCCGCTGTCGGCGGCCTTGTCGATCTCCTCGGGCTTGAGGGTGTCGGTGAGGTACAACGTCATCAGCGGGTCGAACTTGA
>ERZ650300.1938-NODE-1938-length-11372-cov-18.778121_pt1 | contig 11372 bp, 19 predicted proteins | sample MGYA00376236_ERZ650300 | MGnify/ENA primary metagenome ERZ650300 (study PRJEB26733, sample SAMN07839303) | wastewater metagenome | biome: urban; feature: wastewater treatment plant; material: waste water | place: USA: North Carolina | collected 2016-04-28 ... | reverse complement strand
GCGAAAATGCTACGGAAAAGAAAATTCGTGAAGAAATGGAGAAAAAATGGAAAGGGAAGTATTCTTAGGTTGGATGCTACTTTTTTTTATTTCTGAAAATTAAAATTAAAGGAAGTGCAATAATCAATATCGGAGCTAAAAATACAAATAGAAATTTTTCTAAAAAACTACTTATTGTTACATCTAAGAAATCTTTTAAAATTTGTTTTGGTTCCTTAAGAAATGTGTACAAAGCAAGAGCAACTAAAAAGTAGAATATTCCTCCAATAATAATTTGATATAGAATTTTGTTTTCCATCTGTTAAAAGCTTTCCTCAAAGTTACAGAAATCACTTTAATTGTATTTTAATTTCATTAAATTTGTAATTCTTAAAAAATGAAAACAGTAATTTCCATATTTCTATTATTGGTTTTGGCGCTTAGAACGGCAATGCCCATCTTAGATTATGCTGTAAATTACGATTATATTTCTACTCAACTTTGTGAGAATAGAGCTAGACCAGAATTGCGTTGCAATGGTAAATGCTATGTGAAAAAAGAAATTCTAAAATCTTCTGAAAATCAAAATGCCAAAGAATCTAAAGTTCAGATTAAAAGTATAGATGTTTTTGTTGTGAACGAAATTTCAGAGTTTAAAGCAGATTTTTCAGTCGAAAAAAACGTGGAAAATAATTTCCAAAATTGCTTTAATTTGAGGGTAAAACCTTTTGATGAAAGCATTTTTCATCCGCCACTTTCTTAATTTTATTTTCAAAATAATCACTTTTAATTTTAACCCAAAAAGAAAAACGATTGAATTAAAACTAAACTTTTAAAAAGTAGAAATTTTTCTTTTGTCTCTTTTGTGGTTTTAATTTTCAAATTTTAATTAATCCTTTAAATCAAAAAAAATGAAACATATTTTATCTGCTGCATTGGTTGCAGTATCTCTATTATCTTATTCACAAGAAACAAAAAAAGCACCTGCTAAGCTTAACGTAAAAGTAGTGAACGAAGAAGACCCAATTTGTGGAATGAAAACCGCTCAATTTCTGAAAGATACACTTACTTATAACAAAAAATTATACGGATTTTGCGGAACGCATTGCAAAGAAGCTTTCAAAAAAGAACCTAAAAAATACATTAAAAAGTAATTGATATGATGATGAAGTTAACATACATTATCGCAGGAATTTTTTTATTGACAATGGTTTCTTGTAAAAAAGAAAATATGGAAGTAAAAAAAGTGGATCATTCTAAAATGCAGCCTTCACAAGGCGAAAAACTTAATGTAAAAGTAGTAAATGCAGAAGATCCAGTTTGTGGAATGAAAACCGCAGAATATCTAAAAGACACCGCTAATTACAAAGGTAAAACCTACGGTTTTTGTAATTCTATGTGCAAAGATGAGTTTAAAAAAGCTCCAGAAAAATACGCTATAAAAGAATAAGATGAGCTCTAATAAAAAAAATCCCTCCAAATTTGGGATGAACAAAATGCTGATTTATCAATTGATAGGTTTGCTGGTGATTGTTTTGGCGCTGTTTATTGGCAATTCTTATTTCAAAAAAAGCCTTCATACGGTAATGAAAGCTCCAGATTTTCTGCTAACAGACCAAAACAATAAGAAAATTTCTAATAAAGATATGTTAGGAAAAGTCTATGTAGTGGAGTTTTTCTATGCCAGATGTCCTACCATTTGTCCGGTGATGAATAACAATCTGAAGTTTGTAGATAAAGAGATAAACAACCCAGATTTCGGAATTATTTCCATCAGCATTGATCCTACGAATGATACTCCAGAATTTCTAAAAAATCATGCCAAAAAATTAGGCGTCACCAATCCTAATTGGCATTTTTTGACTGGTGATAGAGAATATATTGGCAAGGTTGCTAATGAATTTGATATTTTCGTAGGGGATAAAGACGACCAAGCTGAAAGCCTAAACCATAGCGGAATGATTGCTTTGGTAGATAAAAAAGGTAATGTAAGATGCCGATTTGGGAAAGATGGATTGCCTATTTTATATTATTCTGGTTTGAATTATGAAGATGAAAATGGCAAAAATCCGAAATTAGATGGCAAATTTCAACCAGATAGAAAACTTCTAATTGAAGATATAAAAAAACTTTTGGAAGAATAATTTTGAGAAAAATTATTGAAAAATCAAAAAAAGCGAGACAGTTTTGCCTCGCTTTTTCGTTTAATATTTCTCAAAATTATTGACTACTTTTACTAAAATTATATTTCGAAATGTATAAAATATCCTTGCTGTTTTTTGTTTTATTTTTCACTCATTTTTTTGGTCAGAAAAATTTAGAATTAAAAGGCGTAAAAGATTTTTTAACAGACGATTACGGAAATATATATGCTTTTAAAAACAAAGATTTTGGTTTCGCAAAATATGATTCTCTGGGCAATCAAATCGGGAAGATGATGCTGGTAAATCCCTTCAAAATTCAGAGTGTACAAAATCCTTTGAATATTGTTCTTTTTTCTGAAAATGTACAAGAAATCAAATTAATCGATCAAAATCTAAACGAGATACAAACCATCGATTTAAAACAAAAATTTGGATTTATAAAGCAGGCTTATGTAGAAGATTTACAAAAAGTTTGGCTCTTAGACGAATCCCGAAATCTGCTATTGTATTATAATTTTAGAGATGATATTTTAATGAATTCTTTCCCCATTCGTTTTAATTTATACGGGATAAAAGATATTATGATATATAATGGTAAATTATTTGTTTTGAGGGAAAATAGCTTTGAAATTTATCATTTTAATTCAGGAAAATTGTTAGAATTTGCTGTTGAAAACGGAAAAAGATTAAGCAGAGAAAATGAAGATGTTTATGTAGTTTCTTCACAAAAAATTTATCAATATTTTCCATCGCAAGAATTTAAAGTGGTGTTTAGCAGTAACGAAGCAAAAATTGTGGATAAAAACCATCTCCATTTTTTGGCTTTGATAGCAGACAAATTTTATCTTTACAAAATTAAATAAGAAAAGTAACTTAAAGAGGTTGCTTTATCTTTCAAATAGTGAATTTTAAATCATAAAATTATATGCACATTGCAGTAACCGGAAACATAGGCGCAGGAAAAACTACTTTAACTACGATGCTTTCTAAGCATTATAATTGGGATGCTCAGTTTGAAGATGTAGATCATAATCCATATTTAGAAGATTTCTACGCAGATATGAATAAATGGAGTTTTGCACTCCAGATTTATTTTTTGGGAAGCAGATTTCGTCAGGTAAAAGAGATTAGAGAAAGCGGAAAAAACATTATCCAAGATAGAACTATCTATGAAGATGCCTATATTTTTGCAGAAAATTTATATGATATGAATTTATTGACAGAGAGAGATTTTAATAATTATACCTCTGTTTTTCATTTGATGAAATCTTTTGTTTCTGCACCGGATTTATTAATATATTTAAAGTCTGATGTGCCTAATTTGGTTAAAAAAATCTATAAAAGAGGTAGAGATTACGAAGCAAGCATCAGTATAGAATACCTTTCTAAGCTTAATGAAAAGTACGAAAAATGGATTTCTAATTACAACGAAGGTAAACTTTTGGTAATAGAAGTAGATGATTTAGATTTTGTAGATAGACCAGAAGATTTTGGGTTTATTTTAGAAAAAATAGAAGCAGAATTGCACGGACTTTTCTAAAAAACTGAAAAATAAATCTTAAATTCTGTATTAAAATGATTACAATTTTACATAACAACAGATGTGGTAAATCTAGAGCTGCTGTACAGTTTTTAGAAGCGAAAGATTTAGATTTTGAAACGAGACTTTATTTAGAAAATCCATTATCGGAGATTGAAATTCAAGATTTATTAGAAAAATTAGAAGTTTCTGTAAATGAGATTATTAGAAAGAATGAAGAACTTTGGAAAGAAAGCTTTTCTTCTAAAACTTATACAGAACAAGAACTGATTTCTATTCTTGCCAATCATCCTAAGTTATTGCAAAGACCAATTGTAATTATAGGAAATAAAGCAATTATAGCCCGAGATTTAGAAAAATTAGAAAAATTTTTGAACTCATAAAAAAGCGGAATTGATTAAATTCCGCTTTATTTTTATAAAAGATTTTCGAAAGTTTCTTCTAAATGAGGATATTGAAACTCAAAACCTAAAGATTTTATTTTCTGATTGCTTACTCTGCATCCTTCGAGAATGATGGTTGACATTTCGCCAAGCATTAATTTAATCAAAAATCTTGGTACTGGAATGGGGATGAAAAGTTTTTTAGATTTTCTAGCCAGTTCTTTCATAAAGTTTTTATTGCTTGGGATTTCTTCTGCTACAGCGTTGTAACTGCCATTCATTTCTTGGTTTTCTACCGCCATTACATATAATTCTACCAAATCATCTATATGAATCCAATTCATCCATTGGTCTCCGCTTCCTATTGCTGAGGCTAGATTGAGGTCTGTTATTTTTTTTAAAGGCTCAAAAGTACCTCCTTTTTTTGCTAAAACAGGCGATGTTCTTAGGCAAACTATTCGTTCGGAAATATCACTAAAATCAAAGGCAGCTTCTTCCCAATTTTTACATAATTCTGCTAAAAAGTCTAATTTTTTAATGGGAGTGTCTTCTGTTAAAATTTCGTTACTGGTAAAAGTTCCGTAGTAATTGACGCCAGAAGCAGAAATAAAACTTTTGAGTTGTAAGTGATGTTTTAAAGCATATTTTTTCAGAAGTTTTGCGGTGTCTATTCTAGAGGTGTAAAGCTCTTTTTTGTATTTATTTGTCCATCTTTTTGCAATGGTAGCTCCAGCTAAATGGATGATACTTTCTACGCCAAAAAAAGCTTCATCTTCGATGAAATTTTCTTCTAAATTCCACAAAAATTCATTAGGTTCATTCGTTTTTTTTCTAACAAGAATGTTCACAGAATGTCCTCTTTCGATGAGTTTTTTCACCAAAGATTTTCCGATTAAACCGCTTGCTCCTGTTATTAAGATTTTCATTTTACAATAATTTTTAAATTTAAACATCCATCAACCATCAACCATCAACCATCAACCATCAACGATCATTTATCATCCATCATCCATTATTTATAGCATAATCACTCCTTCTATTTTGGCTACTTCTTGGTAAAGTCTTATCACGTGTTCAGCGTCTAAAACAAAACAAAAAATAGAACAACTGATGTATTTTCCGTTGCTGCTTTCTCTGGTACTAAATGTATTTTTGGTGCCATCAAAGACTTTATAAATTTCTGTTAGTTTTTCTTTGTCATTCAAAATGATGAATTTATAGAGATAATCCTCAGGGAAATTATGGTTTTTCTCTAGATTTACCTTTAGCGAAGCATAAAATTCTGCTTGTTCATCAAATTGTTCGTTTCCTGTTACTTCTATCATTTTAAATTGTTTTGAGATAAAAAATCGCCTAATCAATTAGACAAGACGAATTTATAATATTTAATTTAAACTATTTTACAAAATTCATTGGATTTTCTGGACTTGTCTTTTCGTAATTTTCTATAATGTTGAAAAGTCCGTTTACCAATTGCTCTGAAGCTAATGAACTAAGACCGCTAGATGCTGTAGTGGTTTGGTTACCAGTAAGTGCACCTAATAAACTGTTTCCTTTTAGAGCGGTGTTTATGGTTTTTACAATGCCATATTCGTTTAATTTAGCATCTACTTTTGGTGCAATTGCTGCCATCAATTGTGAACTTGCTTTTTCTCTAAGATATGCTGTCGCAGCTCCTTTTCCTCCGTTTGCAATTCTTTGTGCATCTTCAGAAGTCATATTTTGAACGGTATTTACCAAAATAGGTTCTGCAATGGGAGCAATAAATGCCGCAGCATCTGCAATGTAAGATTTTTCTTTAGATACTAAATTGCTTAGTCCTATTTTTTCTAAAGTAGAGTTAATGCTTTTTAATTGGTCAGGCAATGCTTTGTCAATTAGACCATTTGCCAAAAAGCTATCCTTATCTTTGAAAATTCCTAAACCTTTGGTAATTCCTCCAATTAATATTTTTTTGATGAGGGAAAGTCCAACTGTGGTTGCAACAGCTACACAAGATTGTGTAGTAGTTATAATAGTTGCGGTAGCTCCTAGTGCAAGACCTGCCATTAAGATGTATTTTTTCATATAATTTAATTATTTATAGTATGTTTTCCAAATATTGAGCCAAAGTTATTAAATTAATATAAATGAATTTGACATTAAGGTAATTAAAAACCGCTCACCAAATTTTGATGAGCGGTTTTAGAAGTATGTTTAATTTAATTAAGCTTCTTCTGTTTTAGCTGCTTCAGCTACAGGAGCGTCAGAAACTACTTCGAATTCATATTCGTATTCTACGTTTCTGTGTGGTCTTACTTTAGCAGAGAATTTACCAGTTCTCTTGATTGTATTACCAGGGATTTTGATGTATTTTTTATCAACTTCTACACCAGCTTTAGCAAGAGCTTCTGCTAAGTTTGCATTATTGATAGAACCGAAAAGTTTATCACCTGTACCAGCTTTAGCAGTAATAGTAACAGGAGTAGCTTTTAGTTTTTCAACAATTGCAGTAGCTGCAGCTACTAATTTAGCTTCTTCTTCTTTTCTAGCTTCTAAAGTAGCTTCTAGAGCTGCTTTGTTTTTAGGAGTAGCAAGAAGTGCAAAACCTTGAGGAATTAAGAAATTTCTAGCATAACCAGGTTTTACGTTTACAGTATCAAACTCAAGACCTAAGTTTTCTACGTCTTTTTTTAGGATAATTTCCATGTTGTTGTCCTTTTTTTAATTAAAAAGTTAGGTTTAGAATAGACTAAAACCAACAATTTATTTTTGTTAAATAATTATTTTAATAAATCTGCTACGTAAGGCATTAAAGCTAAGTGTCTAGCTCTTTTGATAGCTGCAGAAACTTTTCTCTGATATTTAAGAGAAGTACCTGTGTATCTTCTTGGTAAGATTTTACCTTGTTCGTTTACAAATTGTAATAAGAAATCAGCATCTTTATAATCTACGTGCTTAATTCCGAATTTTTTGAATCTACAATATTTCTTTTCAGATTTTGTAGTAATATCTAGTGGAGTAAGAAATTTTACTTCAGATTCACCGCCTGCAGAGGCTTGTTTTGCCATTTCGTCGATTGCCATTTTTTTAAATTTTTAAGGGTTAGAAATTAAGCTTTAGAAGTTTTTAACTTAGCTCTTCTTGTTACAGCATATTCTACTGCATGTTTGTCAAGCTTAGTTGTTAAGTAACGGATAACTCTCTCGTCACGTTTGAAAGCAGTTTCAAGACCTGCTACTACAGTACCTTCACCTTTGAATTCGATCAAAGTGTAGAATCCATTCTTTTTTAATTGAATAGGATAAGCTAATTTTTTAAGACCCCAGTTTTCTCTGGTAACGATTTCGCAATTGTGCTCTTTCAAAAAGTCTTCGAATTTTTTTACTGCTTCCTCCACCTGTGCGTCAGATAGAACGGGAGTTAAAATGAAAACAGTTTCGTAATTGTTCATAATGTTAAAAATATTTGTTAATTATTTCGAGGTGCAAAATTAGTGAAACTTTTTAAAGTACACAATATTAATGTAGTAATTTGTTGGATGTGGTTTGAAATAGTTTGACTATTAGCTGCAATTTTGAACTTCTAACCTCCAACTTTTTACTTCGTACTTCTAGTTTATTTTGCTAGATTTTCTATTCCTTCTTTGTTCAGGCGGAAAACCGTCCATTCATCCATTGGTTTTGCGCCGAGAGATTTATAGAATTCTATGGAAGGGGTGTTCCAATCTAGAACGCTCCACTCTAATCTGCCACAATTTCTTTCTTTGGCGATTTTAGCTAATTCTACTAAAAGTGCTTTTCCATAACCTTTTCCTCGCATTTCTGGTTCTACAAAAAGGTCTTCTAAATAAATGCCAGGTTTGCCAACAAACGTAGAAAAATTGTGAAAATAGAGTGCAAAACCAACAGGTTTTTCGTCTTCCTCGGCAATGATTACCTCTGCGTAGTTTTTTTCAAAAATATTGGTGCGCAGTTCTTCTACAGTGGTGATAACATCGTTTTCTAGTTTTTCGTAAACGGCGAGTTTGTATATTAAATTGAAGATGGTTGGTGTATCTTCTGGTGTTGCTTTTCGGATTTGGAAGTTGGACATGATTTAAAAATTGTTTTTTAAAAAATTAATTATTTGATTGAAATTTATTTTATTAAATGTTTTTTTATTACTGATTATTAATTCATTATTGAAAATTTCGATGGTGAAATTTTCTTTCTTAGGAATTGAGTTAAAATTTTTTCTGACTTTTGAATTTAGAAATTGTTTTGCGTTGTATTCATCATCTGCAAGTACGTAGAATCTATTACTAAATTCTTTGTCATCTTTGAAATCTATTTCTGTTTTAATCAATATTTCTAAGATTTTATCAAAAACATTTTCTTCACGAATCAATATTCTTCCATAATCTTTCTCTAGCATTTTAATTCCTAATATTTGATTTTCGTTATGTATAGAATCTCCGTGTCTTCCGCCAATGAAATGATGTTCAATATTGATGATTAGGACTTGAAATTGAGAATTAAAATTAATTGAGCAAAGTATTTTTATATCTGAGTAATGTGAAAATGTTTCAAATTTTTTAAAATCAAGAGTAGGATTGTTATCAAAAGATAGAATGTGCTCATCAGAAAGTTCAGTAATTATTTCTTGTAATGTTTTTTCTTCTTGTTGAGTTATTAGATAATGATATGGTTTTTGATAGATGTTCATTGGTTGTTTTTTTCAAAAATAGTAATTTTTTGACGAAAACGTAACTAGCCCCGATTGTAGCGGCATCCTTTTTCTTGAAAAGGAATAAGCTAGGGCAAGAAAAAGATATAGCGAAAAGCGGGAAATAGCTACAAAAAAAACCTCCGAAAAATTTCGAAGGTTTAGTTTTATAAATGGATTGCTTTGCTTCGTTCCTCGCAATGAAGGTGTAAAATTAAATTTCTGTATTCATATCCCAATTTTGGAGATAATCGTGTACGTGTTTTAGGAACATTCCGCCCAAGCTTCCGTCCACAACTCGATGGTCGTAAGAATGACTCATAAACATCAGTTGACGAATCGCGATTACGTCTCCGTCTGTGGTTTCTAAAACTGCCGGTTTTTTTACAATGGCGCCAATTGCCAAAATCGCCACTTGCGGCTGTGGGATGATAGGAGTTCCCATTAAATTTCCGAAACTTCCAATGTTAGAAATGGTGTAAGTAGCACCTTGCGTATCTTCTGGTTTCAGTTTTTTGTTTCTTGCTCTGTACGCTAAATCGTTAATTGCTTTTGCTAAACCAGAAAGTGACAGTTGGTCTGCATTTTTGATGACAGGAACAATAAGATTTCCGTCTGGTAAAGCTGTTGCCATACCAATATTAATGTTTTTCTTTTTGATGATTTTGTCACCATCGACTGAAATGTTAATTAATGGAAAATCTTGAATGGCTTTTACTACCGCTTTTACGAAAATTGGCATAAAAGTAAGTCTTTGACCTTCTCTTTTTTCGAAGGCGTCTTTGTGTTTTGCTCTCCATTTTACTACGTTGGTAACGTCTGTTTCTATGAAAGAAGTAACGTGTGGCGATGTTTTTTTAGAATTCACCATTGCGTCTGCAATCAACTTGCGCACTCTATCCATTGGGATGATTTCGTCACCAGTTGAGATTGGTAGAGTTGGAGAATTGGAGAATTGTGGAGTAGTATAGTTTTGTGTATTTTGAACAGATTGTTTCGCAATTCCTTCAGAATTACTTGCAATGACATTACTGCGGTTTTTCACAAAATCTAAAATATCCTCTTTGGTGATTCTACCTTCTAAACCAGTTCCTTTGATAGATTTTAGCTCTGCTTCCGAAATGCCTTCTTGCTCTGCAATAGATTTTACGAGTGGAGAAAGATATAAATCTCCCGAAAATTCTTGTGGAGTAGAAGGTACTACTTGTAATGGTTTTTCTAATTCTGAAACCACTTCTGGAGAAGGATTTTCTATTGTTGGTTCTTCAATTTTTGGAGTTTCTGTAACGTGAGTTATTTCGCCTTCACCTTCTATTTCTAGAATCGCAATAGGTTCGCCTACTTTTGCGATTTCGTCTTTGTGAACTAAAATTTTTATAATTTTCCCTTTAACTGGGGTAGGAACATCAGAATCTACTTTGTCAGTAGCAATTTCTACAATAGAATCATCTTCATTTACTGTATCTCCTTCATTGTATAACCAATTGATTACAGTAGCTTCCATTACACCTTCTCCCATAGATGGAAGTAATAATTTGTATTCTGCCATTTTACTTTTTTAGAGTTTTACAAATATAAAAAAAAATTGTAATTGAAAATTAATAAAAAATAGATGCTTTTTTTATGAAATTTCTAATATAGATTTTACTATTTTTGTTATAGAAATTTAAAAAATTATGAATATACATGTAGTAGCATTAATGAAATTTAAAGAGAATCACCTTTTTGATGCCATAGAATTATTAAAAAAATTAGTTTCTGAAACCAGAAAAGAAGAAGGCTGCTTGCAATATGATCTAATAGAAGATAAAGAAAACAAAGGACATTTTTTTATGGTAGAACTTTGGGAAACCGAAGAACATTTACATAAACATAGTGTGCAAGACCATATTTTAGAATTCAGGAAAAATGCAATTCATATGGTGGAATCTCAAAATCTAGTGTATAAAGGAATGAAGATTTTTTAAATATGAAAAGTATGAAAAGCGAAACTTTTGCAGGTTTTGCTTTTATATTTTTCGGGGGATTTTTTGAATAAATCTAAAAAAGTTCCGCTTCAAATACATCTTGAAAATGTTTTCTAATTTTTTATGTTTTTTAGTTCAGATGATTCTTTTATGGTGTTTCCTTTTTCATCTACAAGAATATAATATGGATTTCCCCAATTTTTTATTCCAGCTTTTTTACAAAAATCTTCTAGTAAATTTACATTTTTCGTGCCATTAGGATATAAACTATTAAAATTTATAATATAAGAATTTTTTATTTTTAATCGTAACATTATTTTTTCCATATTCTCCTGCATTTTACTATCGCTTTTGTCAGAACTTATATTTATAAGTAGTATTTTTTCATTATTACAATATTCTATCAATTCTGGGAATTCTTCTATGCAAGGCTGACAATACGACGCCCAAAAATGAATCATTTTTTTCTGTTTTCCTTTCTTTATGGTTGTTTTATATTCATTTGGGCTTAGTTTTTTTATTTCAACTTTTTTATTTTCACAAGAAAATAGAATAATAGAGAAAAGGATATAAAAAATTATTCTTTTTGTTTTCATTTTTTTTTATCAAATTTACAAAAAAAGCGAAACTTTTGCAGGTTTTGCTTTTATATTTTTCGGGGGATTTTTTGAAT
>ERZ650300.1937-NODE-1937-length-11377-cov-13.788465_pt1 | contig 11377 bp, 10 predicted proteins | sample MGYA00376236_ERZ650300 | MGnify/ENA primary metagenome ERZ650300 (study PRJEB26733, sample SAMN07839303) | wastewater metagenome | biome: urban; feature: wastewater treatment plant; material: waste water | place: USA: North Carolina | collected 2016-04-28 ... | reverse complement strand
CTCGGGGAACGCCGGACGGCGGCCCATCAACACGCGTAGGGGAGCCGAGCGTCGGCAGGCCTCGTCGACCGCCTGCCCCAATACGACGTCGACGTCAGCGGAGCCGTCGACGATCGCTGTCACCCATCCTTTGGCATTCGGCGTCGACCTCGGTGCGTCGAGCGCGATCTGGACCTGTTCGGCGAGATGCGCTCGGCTGCCCTGGTTGGCAAGCTGGTCGCCGGTGATGCGGCGGCCATGGATGCGGCGAGTGTGCTGCGTGCGGCAACGATAGGCTCGGCGCGTGCGTTGGGTTGGTCCGATCGCATCGGCTCGATCGAAAAAGGCAAATGCGCCGATCTTTGCGCACTCGACCTTTCCGCACCGCAATGCCGGCCCTGTTTCGATCCGGTGTCGCATCTCGTCTACGTATGCGGTCGCGAAAACGTCTCCCACGTATGGATCGACGGCGAAACCCGCGAGCAGCTGCGGACCACGTTCGATGCGGTCAATGCATCGATGACCGAGCTGTTCCCGCTTTTGTTCGGCGGCGGACAGGCGCGGCTGGTGCTGACCGGCGAGGACCTGCTCGATGCCGGGGTGCAGATCATTGCCCAGCCGCCAGGCAAAAAGAACAGCACGATTTATCTGCTGTCCGGCGGCGAAAAAGCCCTGACCGCCATGAGCCTGGTGTTTTCGCTGTTCCGCCTGAACCCGGCGCCGTTCTGCTTGCTGGACGAAGTGGACGCCCCGCTGGACGACGCCAACACCGGGCGCTTTTGCGAGCTGGTCAAACGCATGGCCGACCGCACCCAGTTTTTGTACATCAGCCACAACCGGCTGACCATGGAAATGGCCGAACAGCTGATCGGCGTGACCATGCAGGAACAGGGCGTCAGCCGCATTGTGGCGGTGGATATTGTCGAGGCGCTGAAAATGCGCGAACAGTAAGCGCCGCGCACAAATCACCTGGTGTTGTAGCCCCTGGCGTGGCGGTATGTCTTGTGCTGTTTGCGGACTGGGTTTGGTGCGTGCGCGGCTCCTGCGCAGTCCTTTGCGCCCCTGCCCAAGGCGGGGCAAAGCAAGCTGGCAGGCCATCAATTCAAACTATCGTTCGATAGAAAAATACTATTTATTGAAACCCATCCATTGCTTGAATAAAATACTAGACTATTGTCCCGGAATGCCCCGCCCGCCGCGCGGCTTCCCGCCTTGCGCCCAGCCATCCGCCCGGCGCGGCGCATCTCTTGCCACTCTGCACCCAACAGGACCGCACACATGAGCACCCCACGCCACAGCCGCCTCTTGATCCTGGGCTCCGGCCCCGCTGGTTACACTGCCGCCGTCTACGCCGCGCGCGCCAACCTCAATCCGGTGATCATCACCGGCCTGGCGCAAGGCGGCCAACTGATGACCACCACCGAAGTGGACAACTGGCCGGCTGATGCCCAAGGCGTGATGGGCCCGGAGCTGATGCAGCGTTTTCAGCAGCACGCCGAGCGCTTTGGCACGGAAATGATCTTTGACCATATCCACACCGCCGCGCTGACCGAAAAACCCATCCGTCTGGTCGGCGATTCGGGCGAATACACCTGCGACGCGCTGATTATCGCCACGGGCGCCTCTGCCCAGTATCTGGGCCTGCCGTCGGAAGAAGCCTTTATGGGCCGTGGCGTGTCCGCCTGCGCCACCTGCGATGGGTTTTTCTACCGCAATAAAGACGTCGCCGTGATTGGCGGCGGCAACACCGCCGTGGAAGAAGCGCTGTATCTGGCCAATATCGCCCGCCACGTCACCGTGGTGCATCGCCGCGATAAATTCCGCAGCGAAAAAATCCTGGCCGACAAGCTGATGGCGCGCGTGGCCGAAGGCAAGGTCACCCTGGCGATGAACCACACCCTGGACGAAGTGCTGGGCGACGCCAGCGGCGTGACCGGCATGCGCATCAAGTCCACCGACGACGGCGCCACCCGCGACATCGAGCTGGCCGGCGTGTTTGTCGCCATCGGCCACAAGCCGAACACCGAGCTGTTTGTCGGCCAGCTGGACATGGACAATGGCTATCTGGTGACCCGTGGCGGCCGTGACGGCAACGCCACCGCCACCAATCTGCCGGGCGTGTTCGCCGCCGGCGATGTGCAGGATCATATCTATCGTCAGGCGGTCACCAGCGCCGCGTCCGGCTGCCAGGCTGCGCTGGACGCCGAACGCTACCTCGACCAGCTGTAAGCACGGCGCGCGGGGCGGCGGCGATGGCGGGCAAAGCAGCCAAGGGGCAGGCGTTCAAGGACGCCTTGCGCCCGCTGCGCCGCGCCCTGCCCAAGGCGACGCCAGCGCATATCGCCCCGCCGCCGCCCGCCCCCGAGCCGGAGCCGGTGTTCAGCGAGCTGTTTGCCGATGTGCAGCCGCTGAAAACCGACAACCGCTATCCACACCGTTTGCCGGCCCCGCCGCACTGGCCGCGCCACAGCGCCGCCCAGGCGCACGCCAACCCACGCCCCAATGCGCATATCACCGACAGCATGGTTGGCTGGTTTGAGCCAGCCACCATCGACCCCAGCTTTGTGCGCGCCGGCATGCAGCGCCACACCCTGAAAAAACTGCGGCAAGGCCATTGGCCGGTGGTGGCCGAGCTGGATTTGCATGGTTTGTCCCGCTTTGACGCGCAGCAGCATCTGGCCGTGCTCTTGCACCGCGCCCGCCAGCATGGGCAGTGTTGTGTGCGGGTGATTCACGGCAAGGGGCTGGGCTCGCGCGAGGGGCTGCCGGTGCTCAAGCAGGTGATCCGCACCTGGCTGCGTCACCATCCGCATGTCTTGGCGTTTTGTGAGGCCGACGACGCCCAGGGCGGCGCGGGGGCCTTGCTGGTGTTGTTGCGGCGGGACAGTGAGGGGCTGGGGCCAGAAGGCGGGTAAGCCTGAGCACGACGGACAAAAACCGCCAGAACAGAGGGTTACTGAACACACAGGCTACATTGTCACAGACCGTGCGCACAGGCAGATTTTTTGAGTGGCGCCCAAGGTCTGGGGCTGTCGCCCGCCTGGGCAAATCGTCCGTGCCAAAAGCCATGCGCCCGCCCCGGATAAACGGGAGCGGGCGCATGGCTTTTGGGTGTTCTTACAGGGAAGGAGGGCCGCCCTCTGCCAGTAGTTGGGCAATCTGGGCTGCCTTGCCGCGTTCACCTGCTTCACGCGCTGTTTCGTATACGGGGTTGCTGCAACGCGCCGGTTGGCCGGTGAGGGCATCAATAATGCCGCAATCCTGGCAGGCTTGTTCGCCGGGGGCGCGTTGTCCTTGATCACAGAAAGCAGAGTCGGGGGCGGTCATACGTGTTATCAGCCTCAAGCAAGTGATGATACGGCGCGGCGGGCGAATCCGGGTCACACGGCCCGCGCCACTTGAATCCCTGATGGATATGGCCAGGCAGGTTGGCTATCAGCCATTCCTGTTCCTGATGAAATCAGAGTGATTTGCAGTGTAGAGCATTTCCGGAAAATTACCATGTCTTTGTGCGCTGAAGCGCACTGCCTACCGGACAGACAACACGCCGCCCGGGAGGCTGGCTCCGGGGCGGCGTGTATGACATGGCCACATCCGCGTGGTGATGTGGCCATGTCGAACGGCGGCTGATTGCTGGCGCGTGTGCTGGCACAAACCGCCAGGGGGTGGCTTACTTGCTGGCCGCCGGCTTGGCATCCTTCACCGGGCTGGCGCCGCCCGGCAGGATTTGCTGCACTTTCAGCACGGTCAGCGCTTGATTCAGCTGGTTGTCGGTTTTCGGGTTGGGGTCGCGCGGATTGGCCGGCTCGTCCTTGCTGTCTCCCTTGGATTTGTCGTCACGCGGCTTGGCGGCGGGTTTTTCCGCTTTGTCTGCCTTGGGTGCGGCTTCCGGCTTGCTTTCCTTGTCGCCATTCGGGTTGCTCAGATGGTGTTCAAGGTCGGCTTCGCGGATGCGCAGCGACGGCGTTGCCGCACCGCCGCTCAGCGTGGCTTCTTCCACCACCACATCCGGGGTGATGCCGGTGGCCTGGATCGAGCGGCCATTCGGGGTGTAATAGCGGGCCGTGGTCAGCTTGATGCCACCCTGGTTGCCCAGCGGCAACACCGACTGCACCGAGCCCTTGCCAAAGGTTTTCACCCCCACCACCACCGCGCGCTTGTGGTCTTGCAGCGCGCCGGCGACGATTTCCGAGGCCGAAGCGGTGCCGCTGTTGACCAGCACCACCAGCGGCAGGGTTTTGACTTCAGCCGGGGTGCGCTGGAAGTAATCCTGCTTGCTTTGCTCGCGCATATAGTTGGCCGGGGTGGCGGTCAAGCGCATCTTGGCGTCCGGCGCGCGCCCGTCGGTGTACACCACCAGCGCATCCTTGGGCAGGAAGGCGGCGGACACGCCCACGGCGCTATTGAGCAGGCCGCCCGGGTCGTCGCGCAGGTCCAGCACCAGGCCCTTGAGCGGCTTGGCGTTTTCTTTGTACAGCGCTTCCAGCGCCTGCGCCAGATTCTCGGTGGTGTGCTCCTGGAACTGGGTGATGCGGATATAGCCGTAGTCGGCTTCCAGCATCTTGAACTTCACGCTCTTGGTCTTGATCACCGCACGGGTCAGCGGCACCACCAAGGGCTTGGTTTCGCCCTTGCGGGCCAGGGTCAGCGTGACCTTGGTGCCCGGCTTGCCGCGCATGCGCTTGACCGCTTCGTTGATGCTCAGGCCGCGCACCGACACTTCGTCGATCTTGACGATCAAGTCACCCGACTTGATGCCGGCGCGAAACGCCGGGGTGTCTTCGATGGGGGCGATGACTTTCACCAGGCCGTCTTCCGAGCCGATTTCAATGCCCAGCCCGCCAAACTCGCCCTGGGTGCCTTCGCGCAGTTCTTTGAAGGCTTCCGGGTCGAGGTAGGACGAGTGCGGATCCAGCCCGGACAACATGCCGTTGATTGCCTCGGTGATCAGTTTTTTGTCTTCCACCGGCTCGACATAATCCTGCTTGATGCGGCCAAACACCTCGGTGAAGGTGCGCAGCTCGGTCAGCGGCAGGGTGGTGGCGTTGGCCGGTTCTTTTTCGGCCATGGCATTGATGCTCAGGCTGAGAATGGCGCCAGCCACGGCGCCAGCGCTGACCAAGGCCATTTTTTGCAGAGTGTGCATAGTTCTCCCCGGCGCTGCCGGTGTGTTCTTCAAACTGCGCAGCCCGATTCAGCATGGGGGCGGGCTGCGCCGATGGATTACGATTGTGCCCAGCTCAAGGGGTTGAGCGGACGGCCCAGGTGGCGGATTTCGAAATATAGCCCGGTTTCGCTGCCGCCGCCGGAAGCGCCGGTGGTGGCCACGGTGTCGCCGGCGCGTACTTTATCGCCGGTGGATTTCATCAGCGCCTCGCCACTGCCGTATACGGTCATATAGCCGCCGCCGTGATCCACAATCAGCATATTGCCAAAACCGCGCAGCCAGTCGGCGTACACCACGCGGCCATCGGCCACGGCGCGCACCGGCTGACCGCCACCTGCGCGGATAAACACGCCTTTCCAGGTCATGCCCTCGGCGCGCGCAGCGCCAAAGCGGCCGGTGATTTCGCCGCGCACCGGCAGCCGGAGCTTGCCTTGCAGGCTGGCAAAAGCGCGGCCAGAGCTGGAATCATCGGCAACGTCATCCACCGCTTTGGCTGGCGGTTCGGCTTTAGGTTCCGCCTTGGGCGGTGGAGGAGGCGGCGGCGCGGGTTCGGGCGGCGGCGCCGGCTTGCCGGCCTTGGCGGCAGCTTGCGCGGCGGCCAGATCGCGGGCGTGGCGGGCCTTGGCCTCGCGCTCGGCGGCTTCGCGCTGCGCCTTGGCTTCACGTTCCGCCTTGGCCTTGGCTTCGCGCACGGCCTGTTCATGCTTGGCCTGCGCCAGCTTGCGCGCCTCTTCGGCCTTGCGCGCGGCTTCGCGGCGTTGGGCTTCCAGTTCGCGGTTGATCTTGTCGATCAGGGCATTGATGCGCTGCTCGTCGGCTTGCAGCTTGCCCAACTGCTGGCGCTGCTGCTGAATCTGATTGGACAGCTGGCTGACCACCTGCTGGCGGTTTTCTTTTTCCTTGACCAGCTTTTGCTTGTGCTCGGCGCGCGAGGCGGCGATGTCATCCAGCTTGGCTTTTTCGGTTTCCAGCTGGCCGGACAATCTTTCCAGCTCGGCCAGCTGGGTTTTCAGCTGCTGGCCGACTTGCTGCTGCGCCTGGGCAATCTTGCGATAGTACGCCAGATCGCGCTGGGTTTGATTGGGGTCTTGCTGGTTCAGCAGCACGGTCAAGGCGTCGTTCTGGCCATGACGGTACTGGGCGTTCAGAATGCGCCCCAGCCGCTTGCGCGACACGGCCACATCACGCTGGGCCTGCTGGATATTGGCGCGCACCTTGGCCAACTGCTGTTCGGAATGGCTTTGTTGCTCGTTCAGCGAAGCCAGCGCGCGGTTGGCCTCGCTGATGGCCACTTCCGAAGCGCGCAGGGCGTCGGTGGCTTCGGCGCGGTTGGCCTCTTTGGCCTTGACTTCTTTTTCCAGCGCGTTGATCTGCTGGCGAACGTCTTTCAGATCCTGTTTTGGCGCCTGGGTGGCGTCGCCAGCCGGCGGCGCGGCCATGGCCAGCGCCGGCAGCAGGATCAACAGCAGGGAGGTGGACGGCTTCACGGGCGCAGGGTCACTGGAATTGAATCAGCGAGCGGCCGGTCATCTCGGCCGGCTGCGGCAGGCCCATCATCGCCAGCAGGGTGGGGGCGATGTCGCGCAGCGCGCCGCCGGATTGCAGCTGGGCGGCGCGGCCCACATACAGCAGCGGCACCAGATTCAGCGTGTGCTGGGTGTGCGGCTGGTCGTGGCCGTGGTCAAACATCTGCTCGGCGTTGCCGTGGTCGGCGGTGATCAACACCTCGCCGCCTGCGGCGCGCATGGCCTCGACGCAGCGGCCGACGCAGGCGTCCAGCGCCTCGATGGCCTTGACTGCCGCCGGGAAGTTGCCGGTGTGGCCCACCATGTCGCCATTGGCGAAGTTGCAGATAATCGCCTGATACTGGCCGCTGGCGATGGCCTGAACAATCTTGTCGGCCACTTCCGGCGCGCTCATTTCCGGCTGCAAATCATAGGTGGCCACCTTGGGCGACTGCACCAGAATGCGGTCTTCGCCCGGATACACCTGTTCTTCGCCGCCGTTGAAGAAATAAGTGACGTGCGGGTATTTCTCGGTTTCGGCAATGCGCAGCTGCTTGAGCCCCAGCCCGGCCAGGTATTCGCCCAGGCCGTTTTTCAGGGTTTGCGGCGGGTAGGCCACCGGGTGGGAATACGCCTCGCCATAGCTGGTCACCGAGGCAAACAGCGCCAGCTTGGGCTGGCGGGCGGCAAAGCCGTCAAACGCCGGGTCGGTCAGCGCGCTGCTCAGCTCGCGGGCGCGGTCGGCGCGGAAGTTCATGAACAACACCACATCGCCATCGTCGATGCGGCACGGCGCGCCAATGGCGGTGGGTTTGACGAATTCGTCGTTTTCGTCGCGGGCGTAAGCCGCCGCCAGCGCGGCCAGGCCGGTGTCGGCGTGGAATTCCCCTTCGCCGTCCACCACCAGCTGGTAGGCGGTTTGCACGCGCTCCCAGCGCTTGTCGCGGTCCATCGCCCAGAAGCGGCCGCACACGCTGACCAGCCGGGCGTTCGGGCACTCGGCCAGCACGCTGTCCAGCCGCTGCAAATAGGTTTGCGCGCTGCGCGGCGGGGTGTCGCGGCCATCCAGGAAGGCGTGCAGGCACACCTCGCCCACGCCCGCCGCCTGGGCGGCGCGCAGCAGGGCGTGAATATGGTTTTCGTGGCTGTGCACGCCGCCGTCGGACAGCAGGCCAAACACATGCAGGCGGCTGGCCTTGGCGCGGTTCAGCGCGTCGGCAATCACCGCATTATTGGCAAAGCTGCCTTGTTCGATGTCGGTGTCGATGCGGCTGATGTCCTGCTGCACCACGCGGCCGGCGCCAATGTTCAGGTGGCCGACTTCCGAATTGCCAAACTGCCCGCCGGGCAGGCCCACGGCGTGCTCGGAGGCGTCCAGCACGCTGTAGGGGTTGCGGGCGCGCAGCGCGTCCCAGTTGGGGGTATTGGCGTGCAGGATGGCGTTGTCTTCGCCTTCCTCGCGGTGGCCAAAACCGTCAAGAATCAACAACAGCACCGGGGTAATCGCATTCATGGGCATCGGACAGGTTCAGTCGGGTCAACACAAGATGGCGGCATTGTACCGTTTTTCCAGCGCGGCGCGCGCGGCGTGCTATGCCTGCGGCGCGAACTTCGTATAATGCACTGCATCATGAATGATTTTTCTGCTGCCATATGAATCGGCGCCTGGCGTATGCCGCGCTGCTGGGGCTTGGCCTGCTGGGGTGGGCCGCGCCTGCCGCCGCCCGCTACCAGGACCCCACCCTGCGCTTCAGCCTGGAGCTGCCGCCGGGCTGGACCGCGCGCGCCCGCCCGCCCGGCGCGCCGGCCGACAACACCGTGCGCCTGCGCCCGCCCCGACGCACCGACCGCGACCGTGGCCAGGTGCGGGTGGACGTGTGGCCCGGCCCGGTGCTCAAACCCGCCGCCCTGGCCCGCCATCTGGCCGACATCGGCAGTGACGACGATGCCGCCGTGCTGGCCCGCCGCCCGGCCAGCGCCCGCCAGCCCATCCACTGGACCGAATACCGCATCGGCATGTATGGCGCCGACGGCGAATGGCGCATCGAACGCCGGCTGGAAGGCGTGCAAGCGCTGCCGGGGCAAACCTGGCACATCCGCTGCACCGCCGCCGAAAGCGAGTTTCGCCATTACCGCTATCTGCTGGAAGGTATTTGTCTGAGCTTTGTACCGCCAAAACGCTAGGCTTTCATCACGCCACCCCCGCCGCCGGATCGCGCACCGTCTCCAGCAGGTAATCAATCATCACCCGCACCTTGCGCGGCAATTGCCGGTGCGCCGGGTACAGCAGATACGCATGGCCCCAATAGGCATGGGGGATGCACTCCCAATCGGCCAGCACCCGGCGCAGCCGGCCGGCGCGCACATCGTCGGCGGCGACAAACTGCGGCAGGCTGGCAATGCCCAGCCCGCGCAGCACCGCATCGCGGCGGATGTCGCTGTGGTTGACGATATAGCGCCCGGACACCCGCACCCGCTGGCGCTGGCCGTCACGGGCGAATTCCCACACGCAATCGTCCGGTGTTTCTCCCAGAAACAGGCAATCATGGTCTTGCAGCGCCTGCGGCTGGGTCGGCTCGCCGCATCGGGCCAGATACTCGGGCGAGGCGCACAGCCACTGCGCCACCGGCATTAAGGGCCGCGCCACCAGCCCCGGCGGCGGTCGGTCGGTGGCCAGCACCACCAAATCCACCTCATCGCTGATCGGGTCGCGGGCGTGGTCGTCCAGCAGCAGCTGCACGTCCACCTTGGGGTAGCGCGCCAAAAACGCCGGCATCAGCGGGTGAATCACCCGCCGGCCAAACGCCTTGGGCATGGCCAGCCGCACCCGGCCGCTGGGCTCGGCCTGATGCGCGCCCGCGCTATCCAGCACCGCCTGGGCCGATTCCAGCATGGCCTGGCTGTGCTGAAACGCCAGTTGACCGGCCTCGGTCAGCCGCAGGCTGCGCGTGGTGCGCTCCAGCAGCCGGCTGCCCAGCGCCTGCTCCAGCCGCGCCATCTGCCGGCTGACCGCCGATGGCGTGCAACCCAACGCCCGCCCCGCCGCCGAAAAACTGCCGCTTTCCACCACCTTCACCAACACCAGCAAATCGGGCAACACCCCCAGCAGTTTATTTGTGTCCATGGCGCACAGCTACTGTTCTAAAAAACAGGATTATCGCCGTTTTCGCATCAATGTATCGTCTGCCCATCAAGAATTTTTCGCCACTCGCGCTGCGCCCCTGCTCAGGCGGGTGAGTGGGTTCACTTTTTTATCAGCACGGCGAACACCGCCCCGCATGGCCAGCCAGACGGACCGTCGGGCGACCAGGCCAACCGGGTGAAGTAAGCCGCAGCAAGGAGAACACGATGGGACAACGCATGTTAGCCAGCGCCGAATGGCTGCTGTTGGCGGTGGCGCTGGTGTGGGGCACCAGCTATGGCGTGGCCAAACTGGCGCTGGAGCACTACCCGGTGTTCGGCGTGCTGGCCGTGCGCTTTATCCTGGCCGGGCTGTGCCTGCTGCCGGCGCTGCGCGCCATCCGCTGGCAAGCCTGGCGCGCCGGCCTGCCGATGGGCGGCATCCTGCTGGCCATCCTGCTGTGCGAAACCTGGGCGCTGCAATACACCAGCGCCAGCAATGCGGCGTTTTTGATCAGCCTGTGCCTGGTGCTCACCCCGCTGGCCGAATGGCTGCTGTACGGCCAACGCCCGGCCGCGCGCATCTGGGCGCTGGTGGGCCTGTCCTGGCTGGGCGCGCTGCTGCTCACCGGCGACAGCGCCATGCATTTTTCAGGCGGCGACGCGCCTGCCACTGCAAACCTTTAATGCGCTCAACAGAGCATACATGGTGCACCAGGTGTGCCAGAATCGCCGTTTGGTAACCAGAGCCGGTACCAATTTCCAGCACCCGGGACTGCGGCGTTAACTCAAGCAGCTCAGTCATCCGCGCAACCATATAGGGCTGCGAAATCGTCTGCCCCTGACCAATCGGCAGGGCAATATTGTCCCAGGCCTTATGTTCAAACGCCTCATCAATGAATTTTTCACGCGGCACGGCGGCGAGCGCATCGAGAACAAGCTCATCTCTGATGCCCTGCGCACGTAATTGTTCAAGAAGAGTGTGTACGCGTCTGCTTACCATTGCGTGCCAACTCCCACGCTGTTTAACCAGTCTGAAACCACATCTTGCGCGCTATGCGCAGTTAAATCCACATGCAGCGGCGTGATGGAAACATAGCCCTCATCTACCGCAGCAAAATCGGTCCCCGGACCGGCATCACATTTACCGCCCGGCGGGCCAATCCAGTACAGCGTATTGCCGCGCGGATCTTGCTGCGGGATCACCTGATCTGCCGGATGTCGTGTACCGCAGCGCGTCACGCGAATACCTTTGATTTGATCCAAGGGTAAATCCGGAACGTTAATATTAAGAATACGCCCGGTGCGCAGCGGCTCTTTACACAGTGCGCGCAAAATTGAACAGGTTACCGCCGCGGCAGTGTCGTAATGTTTATGCCCGTCAAGCGAGACGGCCAGCGCCGGAAAGCCCAGATGACGGCCTTCCATCGCGGCGGCTACCGTACCGGAATAAATAACATCATCCCCCAGATTCGGCCCGGCGTTAATGCCGGACACAACAATGTCCGGGCGCGGACGCATCAGAGCATTCACGCCAAGATAGACGCAATCGGTCGGGGTTCCCATTTGCACAGCAATATCACCATTTTCAAAGGTAAACGTGCGC
>ERZ650300.1932-NODE-1932-length-11391-cov-10.341567_pt1 | contig 11391 bp, 10 predicted proteins | sample MGYA00376236_ERZ650300 | MGnify/ENA primary metagenome ERZ650300 (study PRJEB26733, sample SAMN07839303) | wastewater metagenome | biome: urban; feature: wastewater treatment plant; material: waste water | place: USA: North Carolina | collected 2016-04-28 ... | reverse complement strand
TCTTTCCCTACACGACGCTCTTCCGATCTATCGGTAAACATTTTAATTTGCTTGTTCCTGAGATGATGCATGAGATTATGCAAGCCCATCATGAGAATTTTTTAAAGCATGAAGCGATTGCGTATCATGGAGAGATGGAGTCTTTATGCAAAGGGGGCAAGCACATTTTTGTCTATGCAACAGAAGGGCTTTTAGAACATATCATCGGGGGTCCTTATAAAATTATGACCGTTTTTGATATTACGTTGATGGTGGAAGCAAGACGTGTGCAAAAAGAACAAGAAGCGATGTTGGTTCAGCAAAATAAACTTGCAGCCATGGGTGAAATGATAGGGCATATCGCGCATCAGTGGCGCCAACCGCTTAATGTGATGAATCTTACAACGTTGGATTTGAAATTTAAACAAGAGCTTGGAACACTCAGTGATGAGAAGCTCAAAAGTGCTTTGGGTGTCATTGAGTCTTTGAGTGAACAGATGAATAATACCATCAACGATTTTATGAATTTTTATAAACCCAATAAAGAGAAAAAAGCGTTTTGTTTATACGAAACAGTGTTGTACGCTACCACTATAGTCAATGTTCAGTTACAAAATTTTGGTATATCGCTTGCCTTCAATATAGATCCAGCATTACATGTACACGGTTTAGCCAATGAATTACAACAAGTTATTCTCAATCTTCTCAATAACGCCAAAGATGCTTTTATTGATAAACCGATTGAGCCTAAGCAAATTTGTCTTGTGGCGTGGAAGAGTGACGAGAGTATTTGCCTTTGTGTAGAAGACAATGCTGGAGGCATTGAAGAAGGGCTGTTGGAGCGTATTTTTGAACCATACTTCACCACTAAAGGAAAGATGCAAGGTAGTGGAATAGGGCTTTATATCTGTTCGATGATTATGCAAGAGAGCTTTGGTGGCAGAATCAAAGTAGAAAACATAACCCACGAGGGCGCTACTATGGGGGCGAGGTTTATACTAAAATTTCCTCGCTGTTAAAGCGTTTGGACTTTTAAGTCTAAGCATAAAATCTTCTCGCACCCTTCTAGCGTAAACTTTTGAGCAAAGGTTCGGCACATACGCCCAGAAGCTCGTGATATATATTTTTGACTCAGATAATTGCCTCTTTTAGACTCTTTTGTGATATAAAAGTATTCTTTGAGTGCGTGATTGTCACCATGACGTGCAGGTTGGAAAAATTCATTTGTATCAGTACTAATGAAGGTATCTCCTTCTTGTATGCCTGTGTTAGCGTCAATGCAGTAGATAGCTTCAATGATGTCAAATTCTCTTAAAAAATCAAAAAAAAAGAAACAATAAAAATGTCACAATTAGAACCAATTTTACAAGAAAATAAAAATCGTTTCGTGATTTTTCCTATCAAGCATCATGATATTTGGGAATGGTATAAGAAAATGGAAGCTAGTTTTTGGACTGCGGAAGAAATTGACTTATCACAAGACCTTAATGATTGGAACAACAGGCTAAATGAGGATGAAAAATACTTTATCAAACACATTTTAGCTTTTTTTGCTGCTTCTGATGGAATTGTAAATGAAAATCTAGCTGAAAACTTTGTAAACGAAGTACAATATGCAGAAGCTAAATTTTTCTATGGTTTTCAAATTATGATGGAAAACATTCATAGCGAAACCTACTCTTTATTGATTGATACTTATGTAAAAGATGAATCAGAGAAAAACGAGTTATTTACCGCTATTGAAGTATTTCCTGCCATCAAGAAAAAAGCTGATTGGGCGTTAAAATGGATTGAATCTGATTCATTTGCAGAGCGATTGATTGCTTTTGCCGCTGTTGAAGGGATTTTCTTTTCAGGAAGTTTTTGTTCTATTTTTTGGTTAAAAAAACGTGGCTTAATGCCAGGATTGACTTTTTCTAACGAGTTGATTTCTCGTGATGAAGGAGTTCACTGTGATTTCGCGGTACATTTACACAATCATCATTTGATTAATAAAGTTCCTAAAGAGCGAATAAGAGAAATTTTAGTTGACGCATTAAATATTGAAAGAGAGTTTATCACTGAATCACTTCCGGTAAGTTTGATTGGAATGAATGCAGGATTAATGACGCAATATTTAGAATTCGTAACCGACCGTTTGTTGGTTGAGTTAGGTTGCGAAAGAGAATACAATACCACAAATCCTTTTGATTTCATGGACATGATTTCATTACAAGGAAAAACCAATTTCTTTGAGAAAAAAGTAGCAGAATATCAGAAAGCGGGCGTAATGAACACAGATAGTGACGCGCAGAAGATTTCATTCGACGCTGATTTTTAAAAAAGTTAAGTAGTATCGTTTAGTAATTAGAAGTAACTAGTTCTTTTTATTACCTATTAAATTTTGTCCTTCAATTGGGCACAGATTTTTATGGTGATAAGGAATCATTTGCCTCTAACGAATCAATACATTCTAGGGATTAGTTTCCCAATTCAATTATTACAAATACCCTAAAATAGCAAAGGGATTTGCTGTTTTTAAAACCAAAACTTATGTACGTAGTAAAAAGAGATGGCCATAAAGAGCCGGTAATGTTCGACAAAATCACAGATAGAATTAAAAAACTATGCTATGGTCTGAATGATTTAGTAGATGCTGTAAAAGTGGCTATGAGAGTAATCGAAGGCCTTTATGATGGTGTATCTACTTCTGAATTAGACAACTTAGCAGCCGAAACAGCTGCATCTATGACTATTGCGCATCCTGATTATGCTCAACTAGCTGCTCGTATTGCTATTTCTAATTTACATAAAAACACTAATAAATCGTTCTCTGAAACGATGAATGAAATGTATCACTATGTGAATCCTAGAAACGGACAAGAAGCTCCACTACTTTCTGATGAAGTTCATAAAGTAATCATGGAAAATGCCGAATTCTTAAATTCACATATCATTTATAACCGTGACTTTAACTATGACTATTTTGGTTTTAAAACTTTAGAGCGTTCATATTTATTAAAAATCAATGGCAAAATCGTAGAGCGTCCACAACACATGTTAATGCGCGTGGCTGTTGGAATCCATTTGAACGATTTAGAATCGGTTATTGAAACCTACGACTTAATGTCTAAAAAATTCTTTACGCACGCTACGCCAACTTTATTTAATGCCGGAACACCAAAACCACAAATGTCTTCTTGCTTCCTTTTGGCAATGCAAGACGACAGTATTGATGGAATTTATGATACGTTGAAACAAACGGCTAAAATTTCGCAATCTGCTGGAGGAATTGGACTTTCTATTCACAATGTAAGAGCCACTGGTTCTTATATCAGAGGCACCAACGGAACATCAAACGGAATTGTTCCTATGTTGCGTGTATTCAACGATACTGCTCGTTATGTAGACCAAGGTGGAGGAAAACGTAAAGGAAGTTTTGCAATTTATATCGAAACTTGGCATGCTGACATCTTTGAATTTTTGGATTTAAAGAAAAACACAGGAAAAGAAGAAATGCGTGCTAGAGATTTATTCTTTGCAATGTGGACTTCAGATTTATTCATGAAACGTGTACAAGAAGATGGAAATTGGACTTTAATGTGTCCAAATGAATGCCCAGGTTTGTATGATGTATACGGAGAAGAGTTCGAAACGATGTATACTGATTATGAAAATCGTGGTAAAGGAAGAAAAACGATAAAAGCTCGCGAATTATGGGAGAAAATTCTTGAATCTCAAATCGAGACAGGAACACCTTATATGCTCTATAAAGATGCTGCAAATCGCAAATCGAATCAAAAAAATCTTGGTACGATTCGTTCCTCTAACTTGTGTACCGAAATCATGGAGTACACTTCAAAAGATGAAATTGCGGTATGTAACCTTGCTTCTATTTCGTTACCAATGTTTGTTGAAAACGGAAAATTCAATCATGAATTAATGTTTAAAGTAACCAAACGTGTAACCAGAAATTTAAATAAAGTAATCGACAGAAATTACTATCCTGTAAAAGAAGCTCAAAATTCAAATATGCGCCACCGTCCAGTTGGATTGGGAGTACAAGGATTAGCAGATGCTTTTATCTTACTTAGAATGCCTTTTACAAGCGATGAAGCAAAGAAATTGAATCAAGAAATTTTTGAAACACTATACTTTGCAGCTGTTACCGCTTCTATGGAAATGGCTAAAGAAGAAGGTCCTTATTCAACCTTTGAAGGTTCTCCAATTTCTCAAGGAGAGTTCCAACACAATCTTTGGGGATTGAAAGACGAAGAATTATCTGGAAGATGGGATTGGGCGTCTTTAAGAAAAGAAGTTATGCAACACGGTGTTAGAAATTCACTATTGGTTGCGCCTATGCCAACAGCATCCACTTCACAAATTCTAGGAAATAACGAAGCATTTGAACCATACACCTCTAATATTTACACAAGACGTGTACTTTCTGGAGAGTTCATCGTTGTTAACAAACATTTACTACATGACCTTGTAGAACGTGGTTTATGGAATGAAACGTTGAAACAAGAAATCATGAGAAATAATGGTTCTGTTCAAAACATCGATACCATTCCTCAAGATTTAAAAGAATTGTACAAAACAGTTTGGGAAATGTCTATGAAAGACATTATTGATATGTCTCGTCAAAGAGGTTATTTTATTGACCAATCACAATCACTGAACTTGTTCATGCAAGATGCTAATTACTCAAAATTAACTTCTATGCATTTCTATGCTTGGCAATCAGGATTAAAAACAGGAATGTACTATTTGAGAACCAAAGCAGCAGTAGATGCTATTAAGTTCACGTTAAATAATGACAAAAAAGAAGAGGCAATTCCAGAAAGTAAACCTAAAGCAAGACCCCTTGAAGCGGTTGAAATCGAAACAGTAGAAATGACTCCTGAAGAATACAGAGCCATGATTGAATTGGCTAAAAACGCAGGACCAGATGACTGCGAAATGTGTGGGTCTTAATTAAGTTAAAGAGGTTGTCTAAAATGGCAACCTCTTTTTTTTCAAAAATTCTTAAAATAATACCCATCCTTACAAACATTCATTTATTTGCTTAAATTTGTTATCATAAAAAATAGCTAATCATGGAGATTAAGGATTTTTCAAAATATAGTAATGCTGAAAAAATTGTTTTCGCAGAACAATTATGGGATAGTATTGCTAAAAACGAATTAGAAATCTCTGATGAAATACAAAAAGAGTTGGATATACGACTTCGAAATTTAGAAGATGGCAAATCTGAATTGTATTCATGGGAGGCCATAAAAGCGCATTTGAAAACGATTAGATAATGCGTGATATTCAATTTACAAAAGAAGCATTATTTGATATTGAGGCCGCTGTTTTATGGTATGAAGAACAAAGAACAGGTCTTTCTTATGATTTTGAATTGTGTCTTGAAGCAGGAATTGATGCAATTTTGAGAAACCCAGAAGCTTTTCAAAAGAAATATAAAGATATTAAAATCCGATTTATTTCAAGATTTCCTTATGGAATTCATTATACATACAATGATAATAAGATTATAGTTATTGCTGTTTTTCACACCTCTCGCTCTCCAAAAAACTGGTCAAAAAGACTTGGTTTATAAGTTAAACCTTTTAACATTCCAATCCCTTTGAGTTTATTATATTTCACGGACCGAAGTAATGTCCTCCTTGAAGATGTTGTCTTTAATGAAGCCGTTTCACAACAAATTAATCAGTTTTTGAAAGAGTATCAATTTCGAAAAGTACTCGAAAAATACGATTTACCAGTAGCCAATAAAATGTTGCTTTATGGCAAAACAGGTTGTGGAAAAACGATGACTGCCAAAGCCATTGCTAAAAAATTAGATAAAAAACTCATTATTGTCAACCTTTCTAGAATTGTTTCGTCTAAACTAGGAGAAACCTCTAAAAATATAGAAGGTTTATTTAAAGAAGTACAGTACGAAAGTGCGGTGTTGTTTTTTGACGAGTTCGATTCTTTAGGGCAAATTAGGGATTATGACAACAAAGACAATACAGAGATGAAACGCGTGGTCAATTCCATTATTCAGTTGATTGATAGTTTTCCAAGTCGCTCAATATTAATCGCTGCAACCAATCAAATCCAAATGATAGATGAGGCCTTAGTGCGTCGCTTTGAATTACAACTCGAGTTTACTGCACCCAAGGCTGCCGTTTTGGATACTTATTATAACACCTTGCTTCAAAAGTATCCTCCACAATTTCAAAAAATGGAACGCTTGTACGACATTACTTTTGCTGAAGCAAAAAACCATTTACTACAATCAGTGAAAAATAATGTGATTCAAGACGCTATTGCGAATCATCTTCAGGATTTATCCGAATAGAAATATAAAACCAATCGTATTTGTATATTTGACAACTAATCATCCACAAAGTAAAATGAACTGGGAACAACTATTATCATTAAAACGTCAAGGCGACACAGGAAAGCGTTTACGAATCGAACAAGATGAAACTCGTCTAGGGTTTGAAGTAGATTATGATCGCATCATTTTTTCGTCTGCTTTTAGAAGTTTGCAAGACAAAACTCAGGTAATTCCATTGTCTAAAACCGATTTTGTGCATACCCGTTTAACGCATAGTCTAGAGGTTTCTGTGGTAGGACGTTCTTTAGGACGATTAGTTGGAAAAAAAATAATTGAAAAATATCCCTACTTACAAGATATTCACGGCTATCAGATGAATGATTTTGGAGCCATTGTTGCTGCGGCTTCTCTCGCTCACGACATTGGAAATCCCCCATTTGGACATTCTGGTGAAAAAGCTATTGGAGAGTATTTTTCAATTGGAAAAGGGCAACAATACAAAAATCAATTGAGTCCAAAGCAGTGGCAAGATTTGGTTGATTTTGAAGGTAATGCTAATGGCTTTTCGGTATTGAATAGTTCTCGTCCAGGAGTCGAGGGAGGGATTCGATTATCATTTGCTACTTTAGGTGCTTTTATGAAATATCCCAAAGAAAGTTTACCAAAAAAGCCTACCAAAAATATTGCTGATAAAAAATATGGTTTCTTTCAAACCGATAAAGATTTTTTTCAAGAAGTAGCTTTAGAAATGGGAATGATTCCCAACAAAAACAATCCAGATATTGGCTTCGAAAGACATCCATTGGCGTATTTGGTCGAAGCTGCCGATGATATTTGTTATACTATTATTGATTTTGAAGATGGAATCAATTTGGGATTAATTTCGGAAGATTTTGCATTAGAATATTTAATTAAGTTAGTAAAAGACAGTATTGATTCTTCTAAATACAAGACATTAGAAACCAAAGAAGACAGAATTAGCTATTTGCGCGCCTTGGCAATAGGAAGTTTAATAAATGATGCCGTAAAAGTCTTTATTGAAAACGAAAACAACATTCTTGCTGGTAATTTTCCTTTTGCGTTAATGGATAAAAGCAAATACAAAGCACAAATGGATGATATCATCAAAATTAGTATCAAGAATATTTATCAGAGCAGAGAAGTGATTGAAAAAGAATTAGTGGGCTATCAAATTATCCAAACTCTTTTGGATAAATTTATTGTTGCTTTTAATAATAAATTTGAAGGTAAAGCTTCCAATTACGACCAACTTATTTTAAAAATGCTTCCAGAAAAACACCATCTTGAAAAAGAAAATCTTTATGAACGTTTGTTGCACATCTGTCATTATATCTCTATGCTGACGGATGGGAATGCATTACGACTTTATGAAACTTTACAGGGGGCTAAAAAATAAAAATTAAAACTCATAAACAATACCTACTCCTAAAACTTGTTTTAATTGTACTTTCGGGCCCTCAGTGATTTGAACACCATTTTCTTCTCTTTTAGATTTAATATCATCGTCATAAATTAATTGCGAACCAATATTAGCTTTGACATATTTATTGACTACAAGTTCTAACTGAAGATTCCAGTCTATGTCAACATTTCCGAATCTATTAATATAATCTGAGTACAAACTCAATCTGTTATCTAGATGGATGTTTTTAAAAATTTCCTTTTTAATTTGGTATGAAAAAAGAAAACCCAACTCTGATCTCGATCGTTTACCATTTTTTACAAGAATTCCATTTGTATCATAAATAGCTTCATCAACTCCAAAAGCTCCCTGATTTGCTAATGTTTGATCTAAAACTAAAGTCGTTTTTGATGTAAATGGAGAGATGTAATAAGAGTAATTCTTTTTTTTATCAATCTTTTCAGCACCCAAACCTATAAATACATATGCAGGTGCAAAAGCTCTAGAAATAGCCACTTCTTTATTTGGATAAGAATAACCATCTGTGAATTGCGTATTAAAATTAAATTTTGCCGAATAATACCAATTGGTCAAAGTGTCTTTTCTGTAACCAAAGGTGGAGTTAATCAAGACGGCATCATCTGTTTTTCGCAATTCAATTCCGTCTTGTTTATTGAGACCATAGCGAAAAATCAATTCATTTTGCCATTTATAATTTTCTCTGGTATAGACCCTCGTAAAATTTCCTTTTACTAATCCTGAAATAGAGCTTGTACCCCCTGCATTCCAGTTTACAAAAGCAATTTGAGTGATATCAAAACCTAGTTTATTTTTTTTTATCCAGTTTGAAATTCCTAATGTATTCACAGAAGTTTTTCTGATAGTTGGTGCTTTTATAGGTGGCAATGACGTTGGAATTACAAAAGGACGGAAAGTAGGCCCAGCAGTAGGAGTCAATAGGATAATGGAATCGCTTGTAGCTTCTGGTATTGGTGTGGTTTCTTGTGCAAAAGTTTGAAAAGAAAAACTAAAGAAAAATAATAAAAGTGGTATTGATAAAAATTTCATTATTGGCGTTTTATAAATGCAAATTAACTGATTTTGAAGGTTGAAAAAAACTGCTTCAAGCTTTTAACGTCAATTTTACATGCGTATTGTAATTCGTTTATAGTGGCTTGTTCAATAAAAGTATCCGGGATTCCAAGTGTTTTAATTGTTTTCTGATAGTTATGAAAAGCAGAAAACTCAAGTATGGCTGAACCAAAACCTCCTGTTACCACTCCATCTTCTATCGTAATTATCGTTTCAAATTGTTCAAAAATAGTATGCAGCAATGTTTCGTCTAATGGTTTTACAAAGCCAAAATGATAATGAGCAAAAAACGTTTTATTGCCTAAATCTTCAATTGCTTTTGTTACATTATTTCCAATAGTCCCAGTTGAAAGCACAGCAATTTTTGTGCCTTTATTTTGACAATTTGCTTTTCCGATAATAATTTTTTTGTAAGGCGACTTCCAATCAACAAATTCACCTCTACCTCTAGGATAACGAATGGCTATGGGCTGGTCGATTCCTAATTGTACCGTATATAAGATGTTCTGCAACTCTATTTCGTTCAACGGGGCATAAATCATCAAATTTGGAATGCATCTCAAATAGGCTAAGTCAAAAACACCATGATGTGTAGCGCCATCTTCGCCAACCAATCCCGCTCTATCTAAACAAAAAACAACAGGCAGTTTTTGCAGCGCTACATCATGAATAAGCTGATCATAAGCCCTTTGCAAAAAAGTAGAATAGATATTACAATAAACTATCATCCCTTGAGTCGCCATTCCAGCAGCTAATGTAACAGCATGTTGTTCAGCAATGCCCACATCAAAAGCGCGTTTTGGGAGCACATCCATCATAAATTTTAAAGAACTACCAGATGGCATAGCGGGTGTTATTCCAATGATTTTATCATTATTTTTAGCTAAATCCAACAAGGTTAAACCAAAAACATCTTGGTATTTTGGAGGCAAGTTAGCTTCTGATTTTGGGAGTAAATCTCCAGTGGTAGCGTCAAATTTTCCAGGCGCGTGGTACTGAACCTGATTTTCTTCAGCTTGTTGTAGTCCTTTACCTTTGGTGGTAATAACATGAAGGAATTTAGGTCCTTTCACATTTTTTAAGCGTTTTAATTCTTTAATAACTGTAGCAAGATCATGCCCATCAATTGGCCCTGAATAATCAAAATTCAGGGATTTAATCATATTATTTTGTCGATGGTTTTTACCTTCTTTTACAGCTGTAAGATACTCTTTTAAGGCACCAACACTAGGGTCGATTCCTATAGCATTATCGTTTAAAATGACCAACAAATTCGCATCAGTCACACCAGCGTGATTGAGTCCTTCAAAGGCCATTCCTGAAGCGATTGAAGCATCGCCAATTACAGCAATATGTTGTTTTTCGAAATCCCCTTTTAAGTTGGAAGCAATCGCCATTCCCAATGCTGCCGAAATTGAGGTCGATGAGTGACCTACGCCAAAGGCATCATAAATACTCTCACTTCTTTTTGGGAATCCCGAAAGACCATTGAGCTGACGATTGGTATGAAAACTATTTTTTCTTTCTGTTAAAATTTTATGTCCATAAGCTTGATGACCTACATCCCAAATTAATAAATCATTTGGAGTATCAAACACATAATGCAGAGCAATAGTCAATTCAACTACACCGAGACTAGCGCCAAGATGCCCTTCTTTTACAGCTACGACATTGATAATAAAATCGCGTAATTCTTGCGCCAAAAGAGGCAGTTGCGCTTCATTGAGTAAGCGTAAATCGATGGGGGAATTTATGTTTGAAAGTAAATTATCTGACATAAAGCAAAGGTACAATTTGAAATTGTATTTTTACATTCTATAAAAAAGTTGTTTTACAAAGAATTTAATTTGCGAATTTTCGGTCTAGACTATGATACAACCTTTCACCGACGAATATTTTATGAAAAAAGCTTTGCAAGAAGCTGAAATGGCTTTTGAAAAAGGCGAAATTCCCGTGGGAGCCGTTATTGTAGTGGCTGACAAAGTCATTGCCCGAACTCACAACTTGACTGAGCTGCTCAACGATGTAACGGCTCATGCAGAGATGCAAGCCATAACCGCAGCGGCCAATTTCTTGGGTGGAAAGTATTTAAAAGATTGCACATTGTATGTGACGTTGGAGCCTTGCCAAATGTGTGCTGGAGCTCTTTATTGGAGTCAAATTACTAAAATTGTTTTTGGGGCTAGTGATACGCACCGTGGATATGAAAAAATGGGCACTCAATTACATCCCAAAACCACTGTGGTTCGTGGTGTTTTGGCAGAAGAAGCGGCGGATTTAATGAAGCGTTTTTTTGCTGAGAAAAGAAAGTGATTGAACTCCTTAAAACCCTAGCCCAGATAGGAACGGCATCCTTTTACTGCCTTCTTTAGGCAGGAAAAGATATAGTGGATAGCTGGAAATAGCTCCTAATTATCCTTTTGAATTTTAAAAAAACATAACCTGAAAATTCACGATTAGATTCAATTGTAATTTGTGAATCTGTGGATAAAAAAAGACAAAAAAAACCGTCTCGTTAATGAAAACGAGACGGTTTTGTTTGTTTTAGTCTGTAATAACATTTCCTTTTTTGTCGTAGAAATGA
>ERZ650300.1930-NODE-1930-length-11394-cov-6.122321_pt1 | contig 11394 bp, 9 predicted proteins | sample MGYA00376236_ERZ650300 | MGnify/ENA primary metagenome ERZ650300 (study PRJEB26733, sample SAMN07839303) | wastewater metagenome | biome: urban; feature: wastewater treatment plant; material: waste water | place: USA: North Carolina | collected 2016-04-28 ... | reverse complement strand
CTGATGCTGCTGCAACAGTAACAACTGTTTTTGGTACTGAAATTCCTGTTTCAGGTTACTTTGTAAACATCTTAGGACAACCAGCTCTTAATATGGGTGTTTTCGTTGGTATTATTGCTGGTTTTGTGGGTGCTACAGCATATAATAAATACTACAACTATCGTAAATTACCAGATGCATTAACATTCTTTAATGGAAAACGTTTTGTACCATTTGTTGTTATTTATCGTTCAATTTTGGTGGCACTCTGTTTAGCGATTTTCTGGCCAGTTGTTCAAACAGGAATCAACAGCTTCGGTAAATGGATTGCAAGTTCACAGGATACAGCACCAATCTTAGCACCATTCGTTTATGGTACCTTGGAACGTTTGCTTCTTCCATTTGGTCTTCACCATATGTTGACTATTCCGATGAACTATACATCACTAGGTGGTACTTATGACATCTTGACAGGTGCACAAGCGGGTACACAAGTATTTGGACAAGATCCACTTTGGTTGGCTTGGGTTACAGACTTGATTAATCTAAAAGATGCTGGCGATATGACTAAATACAATGATCTTCTTGCAAGCATCACACCAGCTCGTTTCAAAGTTGGTCAAATGATTGGTTCTTCAGGGATTTTGATGGGCTTAACTTACGCGATGTATCGTAATGTTGACGAAGACAAGAAACATAAGTATAAAGGGATGTTTATTTCATCTGCTTTAGCTGTATTCTTGACAGGTGTAACAGAACCAATTGAATTCATGTTCATGTTTGCGGCTATGCCTCTTTATCTAGTATATGCATTCGTACAAGGTGCTGCTTTTGCGATGGCCGATGTTGTTAATTTACGTGTGCATTCTTTTGGTAATATTGAATTCCTTACTCGTACACCAATGGCTATTAAAGCCGGCATCGGTATGGACCTTGTAAACTTTATCTGGGTATCAGTACTCTTTGCTGTTCTTATGTACTTCATTGCTAACTTTATGATTAAGAAATTTAATCTAGCAACAGCAGGACGTAATGGTAACTATGATACTGAGACAACAGATGTAGTTTCTAACTCAAATGTAGATACTGCGAATGCAAATTCACAAGTGGTGCAAATTATCAACCTACTTGGTGGCCGTGATAATATTGAAGATGTTGATGCTTGTATGACTCGTCTTCGTGTTAGTGTGAAGGATGTTGCACAAGTCGGAGATGAGAATGCTTGGAAACAGGCTGGTGCTATGGGCTTAATTATCAAAGATTCAGGTGTTCAAGCTGTCTATGGACCAAAAGCAGATGTTCTCAAATCAGACATTCAGGATTTATTAGAATCTGGTGTTGCAATTCCTCGTACAGAAGTGGTTTCTACTAATACAGTGAAATCTGAAACTAAGTTCAAAGGAATCACTGAAGCTGTTTACTCAGTAGCAGATGGACAAGCTGTATCTATTACTGAAGTGAAAGACCCTGTTTTTGCACAAAAAATGATGGGTGATGGGTATGCAGTTGAGCCTGTAAATGGCAATGTCTACGCACCAGTTTCTGGTACTGTAACCAGTGTTTTCCCTACAAAACATGCTGTCGGCATTTTGTCAGACCAGGGTGTAGAAGTTTTGGTACACGTTGGATTAGACACTGTTGCGCTTAATGGGGCACCATTCTCAACAAAGGTGGCAGATGGACAACATGTTCAAGCTGGTGACTTACTCCTTGTAGCAGATTTGGATGCTATCCGTTCAGCTGACCGTGAAACAACAATTGTAGTAGCCTTTACAAATTCTGCAGAAATTAAATCTGTTAGTCTTGTAAACCTTGGACAAGTAAGTAAAGATAGTCAAGTTGCAACTGTAGAATTATAAGAATTGAGAGACAAGTTCATTTTGAGCTTGTCTTTCAATTTTAAAAAATCTTCTCAATCCTTGTTATTTGTGGTATAATAAAGCGATTTTATAAAATGTAGGAGGTTCCCCATGGGACGTAAATGGGCCAATATTGTAGCCAAGAAAACCGCAAAAGACGGTGCTAACTCAAAAGTTTACGCCAAATTTGGTGTTGAAATCTATGTAGCAGCGAAAAAGGGTGACCCAGATCCAGAAACAAACTCAGAGCTGAAATTCGTTATCGACCGTGCTAAGCAAGCGCAGGTTCCAAAACATATTATTGATAAAGCCATCGACAAGGCAAAAGGGAATACTGACGAAACCTTCGTGGAAGGGCGTTACGAAGGTTTTGGACCAAATGGTTCTATGATTATCGTAGATACTTTGACTTCAAACGTTAACCGTACAGCTGCTAACGTACGTACTGCCTTTGGTAAAAATGGCGGTAACATGGGTGCATCAGGTTCTGTTTCATACATGTTTGATAAAAAAGGTGTTGTAGTTTTTGCTGGTGATGATGCAGATGCCATCTTCGAATTGCTTCTTGAAGCAGATGTTGAAGTCGATGATGTAGAAGCAGAAGACGGAGCAATCACTGTCTATACAGCACCAACTGATTTGCACAAGGCCATCGTTGCACTTAAAGAATCTGGAATCCAAGAGTTTAACGTGACTGAACTTGAAATGATCCCACAATCAGAGGTATCACTTGAAGGTGATGACCTCGAAACATTTGAAAAACTCTACGACGCCCTCGAAGACGACGAAGATGTACAAAAAATCTACACGAATGTAGATGGGTTCTAGGACGTGGGACGTCCTAGAAGGTTGGAGATTGGAACTGCCGGCAGGCAGTTTTCTTTATACTCAAAAGTCCGGGGGACAGTCATTTTTATTAGAAGGTTGTAGATTGGAACTGACGGTAGGCAGTATTCTTTGTGAATTTGAGAAAAATTGATAGAATTAGGTATTTGATATAAATATAGACTATAACAGGTCTTTAAAAATATCTATTTGAACGGTTATGGTTTTTCTGTTATGATAGAACGGTAGTAATATAAGGAGGAAGAATGTCAAATAACTTACTTGTTTTACAATCAGATTTTGGATTAGTTGATGGTGCGGTATCAGCTATGATTGGTGTAGCACTTCAAGAATCAAGAGATCTTGTTGTTCACAATCTGACGCACTATATTACTCCCTACAATATTTTTGAGGGCTCATATCGTCTCTTCCAGACAGTGGAATACTGGCCGGAGGGAACAACTTTTGTTTCGGTTGTTGATCCAGGTGTGGGCTCCAAGAGAAAAAGCGTTGTTGCCCTAACTAATAAAAATCAGTATATTGTCACACCAGATAATGGAACCCTATCTTTTATTAAGAAAGATGTTGGGATAAAAGCTGTTAGGGAAATCTCAGAAGTCGCTAATCGTCGTGCGAATACCGAGCATTCTTATACGTTCCATGGACGAGATGTTTATGCTTATACGGGTGCAAAATTAGCGTCAGGGCATATTAGTTTCGAAGAAGTTGGACCAGAACTTAGTGTGGAACATATTGTCGAGATCCCAACTGTAGAAACAGAAGTCGGTTCTGATTTTGTCAAAGGTGCTATTGATATTCTTGATGTTAGATTTGGATCTCTTTGGACATCAGTCACTCGTGAAGAGTTTTATACTCTTTTGCCAGAATTTGGAGATCGCTTCGAGGTAACGATTTACAATAATGATATGCTTGTCTACCAGAATCAGGTAACATATGGAAAATCATTTGCGGATGTGCGCATAGGTCAACCCTTGCTCTATATCAACTCACTTTATCGTGTTGGACTTGCAATTAATCAAGGATCGTTCGCCAAAGCTTATAATGTCGGTGTCGGTCAGAACTGGCATATTGAAATTAGACGTATTGTCAATTAATTACTTTATTTTACAAGGAGACTTATAATGAAAAATAATTCAATTAAAACTGTTGTTGCAACCGGTATTGGTGCTGCTCTTTTCGTTGTAATTGGCTTGGTAATCAATATTCCAACCTTTGTACCAAATACGAGCATCCAGCTTCAATATGCTGTTCAGGCTCTTCTATCCATTCTTTTTGGTCCTGTTGTTGGATTCTTTGTTGGATTTATTGGTCATGCTCTTAAAGACTCTATTCAGTATGGTCCATGGTGGTCTTGGATTTTAGCTTCAGGTGTATTTGGGCTTGTTGTGGGTGTAGCAAAAAGTCGTCTTCGTATCCAAGAAGGAATTTTTGAAGGCAAAGACATCCTTGTGTTCAATGTCTTCCAGATTGTGGCAAACATTGTTTCTTGGGGTATCATTGCTCCAGTACTAGACATCGTTATTTATAGCGAACCTGCTAATAAAGTTTTTGTACAAGGTTTAGTTGCGGGCATTGCAAATAGTGTTACTGTTGCTATTGCAGGTACGATTTTATTGGTTGTGTATGCGAGAACACAAGTAAAATCTGGTAGCCTATCAAAAGACTAATAAAATAGGATGAGCTGTTACAAAACAGTTCATTTTTTCGTTGTGAAATATCAATATAGTTTTTTGTTGTATCAAAACAGGTTTCAGTTCAGATTTTTGTAATATTGACTGGTACACGATATAATCTTAGAGAGTCATTTATTAGAAATGATAGAGTTTTATAATCTATTGCAAAGATTGAGAAGGAGAAATTATGTCAAAAGACATTCGTGTATTACTTTATTATAAATATATCCCAATTGAAAATGCGGAAGCCTATGCTGCTGAGCATCTAGCTTTCTGTAAGTCTATCGGACTCAAAGGACGTATCTTGATTGCTGATGAGGGAATCAACGGTACTGTCTCTGGTGATTATGAAACAACACAAAAATACATGGACTATGTTCATGCAAACCCATTGTTCAGCGACTTGTGGTTTAAGATTGACGAAGAAAATGAGCAAGCTTTCAAGAAAATGTTTGTTCGTTATAAAAAAGAAATTGTTCATCTTGGTTTGGAAGACAACGACTTTGACATCGATATAGATCCACTTGTAACAACAGGTGCCTACTTGTCACCAAAAGAGTTCAAAGAAGCTCTCTTGGATGAAGATACAGTTGTTTTGGATACGCGTAATGACTACGAGTACGACCTAGGGCATTTCCGAGGTGCGATCCGCCCAGACATCCGCAACTTCCGTGAATTGCCACAATGGGTCCGTGATAACAAAGAGAAATTCATGGACAAGCGCGTAGTTGTATACTGTACTGGTGGTGTTCGCTGTGAGAAATTCTCGGGCTGGATGGTTCGTGAAGGTTACAAGAATGTCGGTCAGCTTCACGGTGGTATCGCAACCTATGGTAAAGACCCAGAAGTTCGTGGCGAATTGTGGGATGGTAAGATGTACGTCTTTGACGAGCGTATTGTGGTTGATGTTAACCATGTTAACCCAGTTGTCGTTGGTAAGGACTGGTTCGATGGCACACCATGTGAGCGCTATGTCAACTGTGGCAATCCATTCTGTAACCGTCGTATTTTGACATCGGAAGAAAATGAGCACAAGTTTGTTCGTGGCTGTTCAGCTGAATGTCGTGCTCATGAGCATAACCGCTACATTGTTGAAAATGGTTTGACACGACAGGAATGGGCAGAACGATTGGAAGCAATCGGGGAGAGTTTGGCGCCTGTAAATGCTTAAAAAAATTGCATTGAGAAATCAGTGCAATTTTTATTATAAATGACATTTCTGATTGAGAAATATTGACAGAACATCTTCACAAAGGTGGAATCTAGTGATTCTTCCTTTTTTTCAAAGCCAATTTACGTTATAATGGTTCTATGAAAAAAATCATTGAATTTAAAGATTTTACATTTAAATATCAGGCACAGCAGGAGCCAACTTTAAAGGATATTCAACTATCCATTTATCAAGGGGAGAAAGTCTTAATCATTGGACCTTCTGGCTCCGGAAAGTCAACGTTAGGGCAGTGTCTCAATGGCATTATTCCCAACATTTATAAGGGAGAACACAGTGGGAGCCTGATTTTGGATGGTCAGGAGGCTTTTGATTTATCAGTTTATGATAAATCTTTACTAGTATCAACAGTTCTTCAAGATACAGATGGACAGTTTGTTGGTTTGTCGGTTGCAGAAGATCTTGCCTTTGCCCTAGAAAACGATATGGAAAGTCAACAGGTCATGCATCAAAAAATAGGGGATTGGGCAGAAAAACTGTCACTTACAGACTTATTGGCCCATCGGCCACAAGATTTATCTGGAGGTCAAAAGCAACGTGTCAGTTTAGCTGGAGTGTTAATAGATGAGAGCCCTATTTTATTGTTTGATGAACCACTTGCTAATTTGGATCCTAAATCAGGTCAGGATACGATTGATTTGATTGACCGACTGCATCGACAAGAAGGCACCACAACGATTATTATTGAACATCGTTTAGAAGATGTCTTGTACCGTCATGTAGATCGAGTGGTATTGATAAATGATGGTCAAATTTTATTTAACGGAAACCCAGATCAATTATTGAAGACTTCCTTGTTACAAGAAAATGGGATACGTGAACCTCTCTATATTTCTACTCTTCGAGCGTTGGGTTATCCAATTGAAGACGCAGAGCATCTTGCTTCAGTATGGGAGGTTGATGTAGCATCCTTGACTGTTGGTCAACTACCAGCTTTGCATTTTGAAAGTGAGTCAGAGGAAGTATTATTAGAAACAAACCATCTACATTTTTCCTATCCAGAGAAGCAGGTGTTAAAAGATATTAACCTTACCATTCATAAGGGTGAGCGGTTGGCAATTGTCGGAAAGAATGGTGCTGGCAAATCTACCTTAGCCAAGGCACTTTGTGGCTTTATTCGGCCAGAGGGAGAACTTCTTTGGAATGGTCAATCTATTCAGGATGATTCTATTAAAGAGCGTGCGGGGCGTATTGGATATGTTCTTCAAAATCCTAACCAGATGATAAGTCAAAATATGATTTTTGATGAGGTGGCACTTGGCCTCCGTTTGCGTGGAGTAGATGAGGAAGTAGTTGAACAGCGCGTTCTCAATATATTAGAAGTTTGTGGTTTATACCCATTCCGTAAATGGCCTATATCGGCACTTTCCTATGGTCAGAAAAAAAGGGTGACGATTGCTTCTATCTTGGTTCTCAATCCGGAAATCATTCTACTGGATGAGCCGACAGCCGGGCAGGATCAGCGACATTATCGAGAAATGATGGATTTTTTGGACCAATTAAATGCTAAAGGGCATACCATTGTCATGATTACCCATGATATGCAACTCATGCTGGATTATTCAGACAGAGCAGTTGTAGTGGTGGATGGGCAGATTATTGAAGATGCTAGTCCAGCAGAAATATTATCAGATGTTGCTGTGATAGAACAGGCCAGTTTGAAAGAAACCTCTATATTCCATTTGGCAGAACGTCTTAGAGTGAATCCTTTAGAGTTGACGATGTTTTATATGCAAGAAGAGAGGAGGAACTGATGAATCGCCAGTCATTAATTGGTTATCGTAATGGACAAGGTTTTATCTACAATCTTTCAGCGGTCAGTAAATTATTGTTCTTTCTAGCATTTTCCGTCGTTGCGATGGTTACCTACGATACTCGTCTTATTTTATGCATTGCCGTGTTTTCCCTCAGCCTGTTTAAATTATCGGGCATTCGTTATCGGGATGTTTCCTTTGTTCTCTTGTTTACAACAGTATTTGCCTTGCTGAACGCATTGATGGTGTATCTATTTGCCCCAACTTATGGTGTGACTTTATATGGAGCAGAGACCGTTTTGTGGTCGGGGATTGGGACTTATTCTATTACGAGTCAGCAACTATTTTATCTGCTCAATTTGTTATTGAAATATTTTTGTACTGTTCCTGTTGCCTTGATTTTTTTAATGACCACTCATCCCGGTCAGTTTGCATCAAGTTTGAATAAAATTGGGGTTTCATATAAAGTCGCTTATGCAGTAAGTCTGACTATGCGGTATATTCCAGATATCCAAGAAGAATTTTATACGATTCGGATGTCTCAAGAGGCACGGGGTCTAGAGTTGTCTAAAAAAGGGAGATTAGTGGATCGGATAAAAGGGAATCTATCACTTGTAATCCCATTGATTTTCAGTTCTTTGGAACGAATTGATACCATATCAACTGCCATGGAATTACGGCGCTTTGGAAAAAATAAAAAGAGAACCTGGTACACCTACCAGCCTCTGAAACAAATGGATTACATCGTCTTAATTATCATTTTCTTCCTCATAGGCATTACCATTACCCTCTTTATTGCAAATCAGGGGAGATTTTATAATCCGTGGAAGTGAAATGATGAAGTTTATCAAATGATCAACCTTTATTGTTGACAAATGATGATTATCCTGTTAAAATGGATAATGTAAATAAGTTTAGAGTTTAAGTATCAGTTTCATCTTTTGTTTTTCTCTTGATTCGTTTTACAAATAAATAAAAAGAGGTAACAAAAATGGTACAAGGTACAGTCAAATGGTTTAATGCAGAAAAAGGATTTGGTTTTATTTCACAAGAAAATGGACCAGATGTATTTGCACACTTTTCTGAAATTCAGTCTAATGGTTTCAAATCTTTGGAAGATGGTCAAAAAGTGAATTTTGAAGTGGAGCAAGGCCAACGTGGTCTTCAAGCAACCAATATTACAAAAATTGGATAATAAAAGAGCGGGTTTCTTAGTGAAACTCGCTTTTCTTAGTACGACGGGCATGTCGTACATCTGAGGTGAAAGTCCTCCGTGGGCACCCGCTACCGGTGAACCCAATAGCGACTCCCAAGCCTGACTATCGTGAGGTAGCGGGGAGAGGAAGGGATAGCGAAATCGTGGCACTACGAACAGAAACGTGATACGAAGGCGTATATAGCGGACAAGGTGGCTAAGAACATTAAAGTCCAAAAAGGTAGTCGTAACCTATATGCGTAAATCACGAGTGTAAACGAGGAAAGATGTACGACTTATCCCGTGAGGTCTCATGGGCGTCAATAAGACGTAGTAACAACGAATCATGAGAAGTCAGCCGAAGCCATAGTAGTGATGAAGTTTCTGTAATGGAAACGGAGCGAAGGGCTGAACTATTAACCGAAGTATACCTACTTCACTTGCGTCTGTAAAAGAATGGTCTGATAGAACTGGGTGCGGTCACGTATTGATTAGAAGAAAGTTCGCCAATATAAGATATCCTACAGACACCGAAATAAGAAAGGAATACACACATGTCACAGTTACTAGATAATATCCTATCTCGTTCAAATATGTTGGATGCTTACAATCAAGTTAGGGCTAATAAAGGTTCTGCTGGAATTGACGGCATAACCATTGACGAAATAGATGACTATCTCCGCAAACACTGGCTTTCAACTAAAGAACTCATAAAGCAGAGAAAGTACAAGCCTCAGCCAGTTTTACGAGTTGAAATTCCCAAGCCTAACGGCGGAGTTCGCCAGCTAGGCATTCCAACGGTCATGGATAGAATGATACAACAAGCCATTGTCCAAGTCATTAGTCCCATTTGCGAACCCTATTTCTCTGAGAAGAGCTACGGATTCAGACCCAATCGGTCATGCGAACAAGCTGTTATCCAGTTATTAGAATACCTTAATGACGGCTATGAGTGGGTAGTGGACATAGACCTTGAGAAGTTTTTCGATACCGTTCCTCAAGATAGACTGATGTCGCTTGTTCATAACATTATCCAAGATGGAGATACAGAATCTTTAATTCGTAAGTACCTACATTCAGGTGTAGTCATCAACGGACAACGGTATAAAACACTAGTTGGAACGCCACAGGGAGGAAACCTATCACCGCTCCTGTCTAATATCATGCTTAATGAGCTAGATAAAGAGTTGGAAAATCGCGGACTTCGCTTCGTTCGCTACGCAGATGACTGCGTCATCACAGTTGGTAGTGAGGCGGCGGCTAAACGTGTTATGCATTCAATTAGTCGTTATATTGAAAAACGATTAGGTTTGAAAGTCAACATGACCAAGACCAAGATTGTGAGACCGAGCAAATTAAAGTACCTAGGATTCGGGTTCTGGAAATCATCTGAGGGCTGGAAAAGTCGACCGCATCAGGATAGCGTACAGAGTTTCAAGAGAAAACTCAAGAAACTAACGGCCCGTAAGTGGAGTATTGACTTAGACAGCCGAATTGAGCGACTAAACTGGGTCATCCGAGGTTGGATAAACTACTTTTCTATGACGAACATGAAATCAGTCATGGAAAGCATTGATGAACGACTAAGAACTCGAATAAGAGTTATTATCTGGAAACAATGGAAGAAGAAATCTAGGCGATTATGGGGACTTCTCAAATTAGGAGTACCGAAGTGGATAGCGGATAAAGTATCTGGCTGGGGAGACCATTATCAATTAGTGGCTCAGAGGTCTGTACTGAAACGTGCCATATCAAAACCAGTCCTCGCTAAACGTGGACTGGTTTCTTGCTTAGATTATTATCTAAAACGACATGCGTTAAAAGTTAGTTGAACCGCCGTGTGCCGAACGGCACGCACGGTGGTGTGAGAGGGGCTAGAAATTAGTCCCTACTCGATTTCACGAAGGTACTAAAAAAGATTGGGAATCCCAATCTTTTGGTGTTTATTATCTAGAACGTTGTTTTCCAGAATTACGATTTTTCTTCTTATTGTTTGTTTTTCCTTCAATGACTGCTGAAGCAGTTGGAGTAATATCCTTTGTTTTACGAGGAGTTGCTGTCACTGTGATATTTTTGAATTCCTCTTCCACTTGTTTACGAATACGAGGTTTCAAAATGAAGTTTGTAATAGCTTGTTGAAGAATACCGAAGAGACCACCGACAACCCAGTAGAGAGTCACTCCAGCAGGAGACCCAAATGAGAACATCATGATCATAATTGGATTCATCAGAGCCATGGTTTTCATTTGTTTTTTCTGTTCTTCATCCATGCCGACTTGCATTAAGAGCGATTGGGCATAGTATAAAATACCAGCAACGACTGTCAAAATCAGGCTAGTTGAACCTAAATTAATACCAAGGAAAGTAGCTTCAGAAATTCCTGGTGTGTGGCGAGCCGCAAAGTAGATTGCAGAGAAGAATGGCATTTGAATCAGCATCGGCAAACAACCGATTCCGCCGAGCATGCTCACACCGTATTGTTTTTGAGTTGCAAAATACTCTTGTTGCGCAGCAAGTTGCTCTTCTTTAGAGCTTGCATTTTTCATGCGCTCCTGGATTGGGCCTAAAATCGGTTTGAGATAATTCATCTTCTCAGATTGGATAGCAGCTTTCCAAGATTGGTAAATTCCCAATGGGAGGATGATGAATCGAACCAATAAGGTAACGATGATAATAGCAAGACCAAATCCTAGAGCTTGATCCTCTGCAAAAAAGCGAATCAAGTTGGACATTGGTTGCCCCAACCAATCCCAAATGAAACCTGTAGGATTTCCGCTTTTATCAGTTTGTACACATCCGGATAAGAAAAGAAGAGTTGATAAGGCCATGCCTGACAACATGAGTAGACGTTTATTTTTCA
>ERZ650300.1924-NODE-1924-length-11428-cov-6.080805_pt1 | contig 11428 bp, 9 predicted proteins | sample MGYA00376236_ERZ650300 | MGnify/ENA primary metagenome ERZ650300 (study PRJEB26733, sample SAMN07839303) | wastewater metagenome | biome: urban; feature: wastewater treatment plant; material: waste water | place: USA: North Carolina | collected 2016-04-28 ... | reverse complement strand
ATTCTGGTGCCTTGATGTCTTCAAGGTTGATACCACCAAAAGTCGGTTCTAATGCTGCAACAATATCTACAATTTTGTCTGGATCATTTTCAGCAATTTCAATGTCAAATACATCGACACCAGCAAACTTTTTAAAGAGTACGCCTTTACCTTCCATCACAGGTTTAGACGCCAAAGGACCGATATTACCTAAACCTAACACTGCTGTACCGTTACTCACGACAGCAACCAAGTTACCGCGTGCGGTATAAAGTGCAGCTGTTGAAGGATCACGTTCAATCTCTAAACATGGTGCTGCGACACCTGGTGAGTAAGCGAGCGCTAAGTCACGTTGGTTGACCAGCTGCTTACTTGGAGTAACGCTGATTTTTCCTGGTGTTGGAAATTCGTGATAGTAAAGTGCCTGCTGTTTTAATGATTGATCGTCCATCTGAATCTCTTATGTGACAAGTTGGCCAGCGATGCTGGTGGATTTTTATGAATCTTATCGAATATACCATTACTTGCCCCCTTAGCACAGACGTCACTGTTTATTTTTAGAACAAACTTAGAGCTTTTAGGTCTGGTATCAGATTAAGGAGCGATAAGCGCGCGATACTAAATTGGCTTTTAGAAATTGAGTCGCTTCACTTTCAGGCAAAGGCCTAGAGAATAAATATCCCTGCGCAATATCACAATTTAAATTCTTCAAATATTCGAGTTGTTGTTCAGTTTCAATTCCTTCAGCCACAACGCTCATGCCCATGGCTTTGCCCATGGCAATCATGGCGCTGACAATAGCTTCTTGTTTGGTATTTCCAATTTTAGAAACAAAGCTACGGTCTATTTTTAAAATGTCTATTGGGAAGTCAGTTAAGTAAGAAAGTGAAGAATAGCCTGTACCAAAATCATCTAAGGCGATATGAATATCACGTTGTTTAATTTCATCTAATAAAGACTTCACGGTTGTGGAATTTTCCACTAAAGAGGATTCGGTAATTTCTAATTCTAAGCTTGCACCTGAAATTTGATAGGTATTAATCGCATCATCCAAATCTTGCAGCAATTGACCACGTTGCAGTTGTTGTGCAACCACATTGACTGATACTCGAATATGATCAAAACCTAACAGGTTCCATTCACGAATTTGTTTGGCTGTTTGTTGAATCACAACTCGACCAATATCGGAAATTAAACTGGTTTGTTCTGCAATAGGAATAAATAGGTTAGGTGGAAGAACACCTTTGGTTGGGTGTTTCCAGCGCACCAATGCTTCAAACCCAACCACCTGATAATTATGAAAATCAATTTTAGGTTGATAATATACAATTAATTCATCATTTTTAATGGCTTGGCGTAAGTCGCGCTCTAAATGCACATCTTGTTCTAGCAGTTTGGAATTATCTAAATCGTAATATTTAACGGTATTGCCCCCCAAACGCTTGGCTTCAGATAAGGCTTGTTCAGCACAATTATTCAGATAATCCAACTGGCGTCCATGTTCAGGATAGAGGGAAACCCCCATCGACAGGGTAATAATATGTTCTTGTCCCTGTACATTAAACGGCACATTAAAGGCTTTGGTGATACGTTCACAGTGCTCTTCGATTGAAGGGCGAATATGAGAAATTTCATACACAATTGCAAAATCATCGCCATTTAAGTGCGCAACAATTAGCGCTTCGGCATTGGTGATACGTAAACGCTGCGCCACTTGACGGAGTAATTCATCACCACCATTATTGCTTAAATATTCGTTTAAAGGTCTGAAACGGTCAATATTGAGTCGAATGACCGCCAATTGCTGCAATGAATCCTGCTGTGAAATAAGATATAGATGTAATTGATAATTATAATAAAAACGATTGGGGAGATCGGTCAGCGGATCATAATTTTCTAAATAGGATAAACGCCGTTCTTTTAGTTTATGTTCGGTTAAATCAGACAAAATTCCAATATAATTAATAATACGGTTTTGCTCATCTTTGACTGCAATGATATGCAAACGAACTTCTAATTCTTTTCCTGAGCGGAATTTTATACTCTTTTCAGTATGATATTCACCCTTGCTGAGTAATTGTTGAACAATTTCCTCTTGTCTCATGCGTGGATTTGCTTTACTGGATTTGACTAGATCAAATAGATATTTACCTATAATATGATCACGTTGAAATCCACTCATTTGTGCATAGAATGGATTAGCTTCAATATAGCGTAGGTTTTCATCTAAAATAAAAATACCTTCAGCCGCTTGTTCAAGTACCCTAGCAGTGAGTTTTAAGCGTTCTTGTGCAATTCGTTCTTGGTGAATGTCACGGCGAACCCCGACCATGCGTAAAGGTTTATTGGTGACAGGATCACGCTCAATTACCCGCCCAATATCTTGCACCCAATACCATTGACCTGAATTATGTTGAATGCGATAAGTGGCTTGATAGCGTTCTGTCTGACCACGTAAATGCCGTTTCATGGTTTGATGAAGGTGTGGAACATCATCGGGGTGAATTAATTGCTGTAATTTATTCAGATGCTTTTTGGAATTTTTTAAACGAGTTTGCTGTGAGCCAGTGCCAAAGACAATGCTTCTTTCTCGGATATTCCAGTCCCATGCTTTAATACCTGCGGCTTCATGTGCCAAAATTAAACTATGTTGTTGATTGATTAAGTTTTGATGGGTTTGCTCTAAGTCAAAGGTACGTTCTCTAACTTTTTGTTCTAGCATTTGATTGTTAAATTGCAGTTGTAATTCAATATCTTTAGATTTGTTCATTTCCACTTGCAATTGTTGGCAGAGTTGATCTGTCCAGACAACTTGTTGCTCTGCGGCTTTTTTTAATTGGTCGTTTTTAAAATAGACGCTCGATAAACGACGATGCATATGCATTGAAGTATTGGCACAAATGAGCAAGGTAATTAAGGCAAAATTTGTTGCCAGAAAAAAGAAAGCAGAAGTTTCAGAGCGAATTAAAAACTGCGCGGCAATATAGGGCGTAATGACTGGAAAGAATACCCAACAAAAATAACTCAAGCGTTGTGTTAAAAAGGTGAGGGCAAAGGTTTGACTCACAATAATTAATAAGGCAGCTAGAATAATGGCTTCATGGATGTTCAGTTCAGGGTTTTGATGGGGTAAAAAGTAATACAGCAAACTTACCCCAACTGCGATTGCAGTTCCAATTAAGAAACACACCAATTTTAGCCAGCGATCTGCTTGTTGGAGTTGATATTGTCCCGCTTTAAAATGAATTGCCGTAAGCAGTAAACACGAACCAATGGTCAGTTCAGTGAGAATAAACCAGATATTCAGGTAGGGTGATGAATGTGCGAAAGAAATTTGATAAATAAAAAACACATACAGACAAACAATCAGGACGCTGACCAAAAAGAATCGAATAAGCCGAATGGTATTGGTGATTTGTGCAGCATTTAAGTATTGCTGCAACAATTCATCTTGAGCGTCTGACATACTTCCCCAAAATCTAGTTAAATGATTCCATCATTTATATTTTTAAATAACATTACGTTGATGCATAAACTATTGCGGTTTTGTGTTTAAATTCTATGCAAAATCTTTAAGATCTTCTTCGAGAGTAATCCTGTGCTTTGTAAATTGCAATGTTATTGGCTATCGATTTCTTCAAAAGTGGATAAATTACTCAGCTAAGCGATAATTTAAGATCGCTAAAGCAACCACAGGTGCGGTTTCAGTGCGTAATACCCGAGAGCCAATACACCAGTTTTCAAAGCCAACTGCATTGGCAGCGTTAATTTCAGCTTCGCTTAAACCACCTTCAGGCCCAATTAATAAAGCCAAATCTTTGCTGACGTTGTTTAGCACATCGACTTGATCTTTATTCGGTGCTAACACTAATTTGGTGGCAGGAAGGTTGCTATTGAACCAGTCCTCTAAACGGAGTGGAGCTAAAATTTTCGGTACGATATTCATGCCACATTGTTCACATGCTGCAATCGCCACAGACTGCCAATGATCAATCTTCTTTTGATCACGGTCATATTTCAGGCGCATTTCGCAACGCTCGCTGGTCAACAGTTGAATAGTGGTCACACCAAGTTCAGTGGCTTTCTGAATCGCATAATCCATACGATCCCCCTTGCTCATCACCTGGCCTAAAACCACTTTAAAGGGTGGTGTCCGATCAGCTGGCTCAAAATGATCAACTGACACAAACGCATTTTTTTTGTTGATTTCAGTGAGCGTCACGCGATATTCACCACCTTTTCCATTGAAGAAGATGGCCTGTTCCTGTTCTTTTGCACGGAGCACACGCACCCAATGATGAAACACCGATTCCGTCAATTCAATAGTATTGCCAGTGTTTAATTCGGCTTCGATGTAAAAACGGTTCATGTCTGGGGAATGCTCATGCAAATTAGTTTAAGCCAAGGTCAACAACGAGTTGTCGAGTTGGTTCGGTTTGGTTCATTGAATAGAAATGCAGTGTTGGCGCACCACCCGCAATTAAACGTTCACAAAGCTTCACAATCACTTCATGGCCGAATGCTTTAATACTTTCGCTATCATCACCATAAGCAGCAAGTTGTTTGCGAATCCAACGTGGAATTTCTGCACCAGTTCCATCCGCAAAGCGAATTAAATTGCTTGCATTGGTAATTGGCATGATGCCTGGCGCAACGGGAATATCCACACCAGCTTTAGCAATACGTTCGATGAAATAGAAATAAGCATCTGGATTGAAGAAAAATTGGGTAATACCTGCGTTCGCGCCTGCATTCACTTTTTCAACAAAACGTTGAATGTCACCATCAAAGCTATCAGCTTGCGGATGCATTTCAGGGTACGCAGCAACTTCAATATGGAAATGATCACCTGAATGTTCACGGATAAAGCGAACAAGATCTTGAGCGTATGGTAATTCACCTAAGCCAACTTGACCTGAAGGTAAGTCACCACGCAATGCTACGATGCGGTCAATCCCTTGTGATTTATATAAATCTAAGAGCTCAGCAATACGAGCTTTATCATCGCCAATACAAGAAAGGTGAGGGGCGACGGGCGTACCTTTGCCATTAAAATCATTAATGGCTGCTAAAGTGCGTTCACGAGTAGAACCACCAGCACCATAAGTAATTGAGAAAAACTCTGGGTTTAATCGCTGTAGTTCTTGGTGAACGATACGTAACTTTTCAGCGCCAGCATCAGTTTTTGGCGGGAAAAATTCAAAAGAAATAGGAACACGTTTCGTCATTTCAAATCCTTTTTTAATCGCTTAGACATTATTTTAGAAAAAAAGGGCAGTCCGTAAACGTCTGCCCTGATTTTCTTAGTATTTATAAGCGTCAGATTTGAATGGACCTTCCACAGCAACGCCGAGGTAATCTGCTTGTACTTGCGTTAACTGGGTTAATACACCACCAAAGCCAAGCACCATTGCAGCAGCAACTTCTTCATCTAATTTCTTAGGAATCAGTTCTACACGGATTTTCGCAGCTTTTTGATCTTCAGGAAGATCGGCAAATTTCTCAGCGAACAAGTGCATTTGACCTAACACTTGGTTAGCAAAAGAACCATCCATAATACGTGATGGGTGACCTGTTGCATTACCAAGATTCACTAAACGCCCTTCAGAAAGAAGGATTAAGTAATCATTTTCATTTTCTGAACGATACACTTGGTGAACTTGAGGCTTAACTTCAACCCACTTGTAACCACGTAAGTATGCAGTGTCGATCTCTGTATCAAAGTGACCGATGTTACACACTACAGCACCTGCTTTTAAGCTATCTAACATTGCAGAATCACAAACGTGGTAGTTACCTGTTGTCGTTACGATAAGGTCAGTGTTTTGAAGAAGGTCAAGGTTGATGTCTTCTTTCTTGCCTGTTTGAACACCATTTTTGTATGGAGATACAACTTCGTAACCGTCCATGCATGCTTGCATTGCACAGATAGGGTCAACTTCAGTTACACGTACAATCATGCCTTCTTGACGAAGAGATTGAGCAGAACCTTTACCTACGTCACCGTAACCGATTACAAGTGCACGACGACCAGATAAAAGCATATCTGTACCGCGTTTGATGGCATCATTCAGTGAGTGGCGGCAACCGTATTTGTTGTCGTTTTTAGACTTTGTTACTGAATCGTTGACGTTGATTGCAGGAACTTTCAAAGTACCGTCACGAAGCATTTCATACAGACGTTGTACACCTGTAGTCGTTTCTTCAGTTACACCGTGGATTTTTGCAATCACTTCAGGGTATTTTTCATGAACAAGTAGCGTTAAATCACCGCCATCATCCAAAATCATGTTGGCATCCCAAGGTGTGCCATTCACATTGATTTGTTGTTCTAAACACCACATGTATTCTTCTTCTGTTTCGCCTTTCCAAGCAAATACAGGAACACCAGACGCAGCAATTGCAGCAGCAGCGTGGTCTTGAGTAGAGAAGATATTACAAGAAGTCCAGCGAACTTCTGCACCTAATTCAACCAATGTTTCAATTAAAACAGCAGTTTGAATGGTCATGTGGATACAGCCGAGAATTTTCGCGCCTGCAAGAGGTTTTGCAGCTGAGTAGCGTTTACGCAAACCCATCAGGGCTGGCATTTCTGCTTCTGCAAGTTTGATTTCTTTGCGACCAAAATCAGCTAGTGTGATATCGGCAACTTTATAATCTGTAAATGAAGCATTAACCGCGTTCATCACGATCTCCTTATAAAAAACAATTGATCATTCAGTTCGCGGATGCCGTTTGTGACATAGCAAACGCATTGCTATGCTGGTCGAGCCTGGCGATTTTACATTTCGTGCCTGTAAAACGTCGCAGCATCCCTCGACTAGCGCAATATTGTACTTGGAAATTGATTCAGTTCCAATCATGTTTTGTTTATTATCACCACAAACATATTTTTGAGATTGAATGATGGCTTTAGAGCTTCCTCAAGAGTTGGCAAATTTAGAAGCCAACGGCGGGATTTATGCAGTATGGATGCTGCTACGACACTTAGGCATTGACGCCGATATTCAACAATTGATTGAAGTGTGTGGTTATACGCCAGAGCAGGGTACAACCACAATTGGCTTGGCTGTTGGACTGAAAAAGTTTGGCTTTAAGGTGCAGTTTTATACCGACCCCGACCCAGATTTACAAGATGCAGAAAAGTTAAGTTATGCCGAAGCTAAACAGCTTAAATTGCCTCTATTGGCGGCAATCGGCTATCAGCAAATTCAGCACGCATTTGATGAAAATAAATTTATAATTGTCTATTACGACACTTTAGAAGGCGTGGGCAATCACTCATTGCTATATTCAATTGATGATGCTGAAATTTGTTTCTTTGATAGTTTTGATTCGATGCCTGCGACTGTATTTGAACGACAGCGTCAGCAAGAAGGTATTTGCAGACAAGTAATTGTGGTCGAAGTTTAAGCATTATTAAAAGTCTAAGCTTGATTCAATGACGGTTCGAGTTATGCAAAAATTATCTAGCCCATCAATTGATCGGCTAGAGAAATGAATTACTCCGCTGCGTCTGCTTTTTGTGTCCAATATTCAGCTTTGTTTTCGTCAGCATCTACACCCAAAGCATTTGCATAAATAAAAGCAAGATCACGCATGGCTTGAACTTCGCCTAATTCTGCTGCTTGCTGAACCAATGCCACAGAGCGAGTGACATCTTGTTCAACCACATCACCACGACGGTAATAGCCTGCTAACTCTAAAATAGCGGCAGGGTGTTGTGCATCACTGGCTTTTTTGAGCCAGACAAAAGCATCTTTAAAGTGTTGTTTGGCATCTTCAGGGTCATCTTGCTGAACGTCTTTGGCATATACGGTATAGCCTTCACCAAGCCAATACATCGCTTCGATATGTCCATTTGCGGCAGCTTTGAGTGCCCATTGTTCAGCAAGTTCAATATCTTCATTAAAATCGCTTTGCATATACAGCACCGCCACTTCAAATTGGGCTTCGGCTTGTCCTGCAATAGCGCGGTTCATTAGCACAGGGGAGATCGAAACAGATTCTGACATAATGGTATCCAGCAAAATTACAACATATTATTGTGCGATAGCCTAAAAGGTCTGCTAGGAAAAAGCCATCTTCGATGTGATTTTATTTTCTAAAACTAGGGTCTGTTGATTATTCAATTATGCAGACAATAACAAAAAATCACTTGAGCGTTATCATCAACTTTCAATATGCTGAATCTAAATAATGACATGATGAGAACAATAAAATGGTAAATTTTCTAACCGCTGAACAAGCAAAAGTTTATTCAGATTATGCTAAATTAGATATTGAATTGTATAAACAGCGTTTGGCGGCTTTAATCGAAGAAAATGCCAAGCACGGCAATACTGCAGTTTTTACAGTGCTGCCAAAACATTTACCTTTAGAAGACATTCGGAGTTTATCGGCGCAATTGACTGATTTAGGTTATCAGGTGCGCTTTGAGTTAAATGAGTTCTTTTATAGTTTTAATGTGTATTGGATTTAAATTCAATCCTACGACATTACACGGAATAATTTTAGTGGAATGTCATAGGTTTATATTTCTTGTTTGGGTTTTGTTTAAGTATTTGTAGTGTGTTCTGCCAAAACTTCCAACGCTGCGCGAAAAGCTTCCTGTGTTGCAGGTGCGCCACAATAGGGCAAGCTGTGTAACAAGACTTCCTGAATTTCTTCGACACTTGCACCGTTATTTAGTGCACCACGAATATGCCCTTTAAGCTCTGTCGGGCTCTTTAATGCAGTTAAAAATGCGATCGTAATTAAGGAGCGGTATTTGCGCGGCAACACACCTTCACGTTGCCAAGTTGAACCCCATGCATGTTCATTAATCCAGTCTTGCAAAGGTTGGGTAAATGGTACAGTGTTGTCCTGTGCGCGTTTTACAAAGCTTTCGCCCATGACTTCAGTACGAACTTTTAAGCCATTGTCATAGTCTTGTTGTGACATTTTACTATCCCTGTTTTATTGTTTGAGCTCGGTGTATAGATTAAGTGCATAGATTAACAATTTATGGCGATGACACCATGCGCACTTGGTCGTAGACCATCAAAAAATATTCACATCTATCTATTTTTAATATATCCACAAGGTATAAAAAACCCCGAACATAAAGTCGGGGCTGTTTTAGCTTTATCGCAAATTTTGAAATAAGCGAGTGTTAAGCTTCAATGGTTTGCACCGTAATTTTTTTAGCAGGGTCAGCTTTGCGACGTACTGTTGGTACAGGTTCACCATAATATTGACGGTCTGCAAAATAACTTGAACGCACCATTGGCGCAGCCCAAATATTTTTAAAACCTAACTTTTGACCATGCGCTGTATAACGCTCAAATTCTTCAGGTGTTACAAAGCGGTCAATCGGTGCATGTTCTTTAGATGGCTGTAAATATTGACCAATGGTCACATAATCTACATCGTGCGCTTTAAGGTCATCTAACAGTGCAATGACTTCTGATTCAGTTTCGCCAATACCCACCATCAAACCGCATTTGGTTGGAATATCTGGGCAATATTCTTTAAACATTTTCAGCAAGTTCAAAGAGTGCTGATAGTCTGAACCTGGTCGCATGGCTTTATATAAACGCGGTACAGTTTCAATATTATGGTTAAAAACATCTGGCGGACATTCGGTCATAATGCGTAGTGCAATATCCATACGGCCACGGAAGTCTGGCACCAAAATTTCCAACAACGTATTTGGGCTTACAGAACGGGTTTCTTTAATGCAATCGACAAAATGTTGTGCGCCACCATCTAACAAGTCATCACGGTCTACAGAGGTGATCACAGCATATTTTAAGCCTAAGTTAGCAATAGTTTCTGCCATGTGACGCGGCTCATCAGGATCTAGTGCATTTGGACGACCATGTGCAACATCACAAAACGGGCAGCGACGCGTACAAATATCACCCATGATCATAAAGGTTGCTGTACCACCGCCAAAACATTCTGGCAGGTTTGGACAAGCAGCTTCTTCACAAACGGTGTGCAATTTTTGCTGACGCAAAGTGGTTTTAATGCGTTGAACCTCTTCTGGTGCCGTCATTTTGACCCGAATCCAGTCAGGCTTACGAGGCGTTTCAACCGTAGGAATAACTTTTACAGGAATACGTGCGACTTTTTCAGCACCACGAAGTTTGACACCCTGTTCTGGTTTACGGTTTGCAGACATATTCAACTTTTCCACTGTTTTTGAAAGGGGAGAGATTTAGTGTAGGGTAGATTTTACGTAAAATAGAGTCCGATTAAATCGAATCTAAAGGCAAAAGTAAAATGTCACCTTAACATCATCATAAGATGATTATTATAACGAAATTGTGCTTAAATTGGGTAAAAACGATATTCATATAAAAAATGTGGTTATCACGTAATATATGCACAGTAAATACAGAAAATTCAAAAGATTTACGTCATAATATAGCCCATTGAAAAGACAGATTTAAATAAAAGGAGCGTTGAATGCCACGTAAAAAAGAGGTCGTTAGTGGAACTTTCGTGAAGTATGATGCGGTTGTTCTCGGTTCAGGCCCAGCGGGTGAAGGCGCGGCAATGAAACTTGCCAAATCAGGTAAGCGTGTTGCGATAGTAGATGTTCGTGAGCAGCTTGGCGGTAACTGTACTCATGTGGGCACCATTCCAAGTAAAGCATTGCGTCAGACAGTGTCGAATATTATCCGTTATCGCCGTGACCCAATGTTTAAAAAAATGGGTGATTGGCGTCAGTTCACCATGAAACAAGTGTTGCAAAGTGCACATAAAGTTATTCAGCAGCAAGTTGAAACGCACTCACGCTTTTATGACCGTAATGAAATTGCGATTTATCATGGTCGTGCTTATATCCAAGATAAAAACACGGTCTTGGTATTTGGTGCAGATGGCATTAAAGAGACCATTATGTGTCATCAAATTGTGATTGCGACAGGTAGCCGTCCATATCGTCCAGAAATGTTAGATTTCAACCATCCGCGTGTATTTGATTCAGACAAAATTTTGGATTTGGATTTCTCGATTCAAAAAATCATCATTTATGGCGCGGGTGTGATTGGTTGCGAATATGCATCCATCTTCATTGGTTTAGATCATAAAGTTGATTTGATTAATACTCAGCATAAATTGCTCAGCTATTTGGATGATGAAATTTCAGATGCTTTGTCATATCACTTACGTGCGCAAGGGGTTCTGATTCGCCACAATGAGCAAATTGATCATTTAGAAACTTTTGATGATCACGTGGTTTTATATTTGCAAAGTGGCAAGAAAATTAAAGCCGATGCGATTTTATGGTGTAACGGACGTTCAGGTAATACTGATGGTTTAGGTTTAGAAAACGTAGAACTTAAACCAAACAGCCGTGGTCAATTAACAGTCAATGATCAATATCAAACCGAAGTGGAAAATATTTACGCTGCGGGTGATGTGATTGGTTGGCCTTCACTGGCTTCTGCTGCATATG
>ERZ650300.1915-NODE-1915-length-11468-cov-3.785993_pt1 | contig 11468 bp, 9 predicted proteins | sample MGYA00376236_ERZ650300 | MGnify/ENA primary metagenome ERZ650300 (study PRJEB26733, sample SAMN07839303) | wastewater metagenome | biome: urban; feature: wastewater treatment plant; material: waste water | place: USA: North Carolina | collected 2016-04-28 ... | reverse complement strand
GGGTACTCCAGGATGCTTTGTTTTTAAGTTACTTAGTTTTATAAGCTGCTTTATATTTAGTTAAACTTTTGTAAGGAATATTGGTTTGTCATGAGTATATAAAGACAGGTACGTCTTGTCAAAATTTTATTGATAAGCACTATTTGTTATTAGTAAACAATTATTGTTTGAAGACGATTATCATCATTTGCCTTAGAATTCTGTCGTTGGATTTACATTAGCCCAACGTTTCATGAAAGCAACCAAAACCGATAGCAATCAAGGCTTTGCATTTGTAGATTGCTTCCATACCACCTAGCCTTGTACATTTTTATCTTAAATTTAATAGGATAATATTTGACCTATGACGAATAAACATTTATTTTATTTATCATGATTAGCAATAATCATATACATATTTTTAGTATTTTCAAAGACCGTTTGGCAGTTTGTCATAAAGTGATAATGAATAGTGGTTAAACTCATATGTCAATTGAGATAAGAGATTTATGTTAAATCTTGAGTTGTTTTTTTTGGGCAAACTTCGTAAACATCGTGAGTTTATTATCAGTCCCAAACTATCGTTTCAACAACGTAGTTTTTGGGATAGTTGGTTTAACCGTTGTCATGTCGATAACAAGCTTACGCCTTTTTTGGTGGGAAAAAAATCATCACGTAGGGTTTGGTTATTTTTAATTAAACAACAAAATTTAACTTATGTAGGACTAGCCACTCACAGTGAAGATTTGGTGGGACGAGATTATCCTTTTTTAGTATTCACTGTAGTTTCATCTGAAACTTGTTTACAAGATGAATTAACACGGTTAGTATTATTTTTCCAAGCACACGCTACTGATTTTGAAAATTGGGTCGTGCAGGGACAAATGGATGATATATTATCAGCCAGTTGGTATACTCAGTGGGCTAATGATGCTCAAGTCTGCGATAGACAAACTGATATGAAGAACGATGATGACTTGCAGGTAATCATCAAGGTGTTATATGCAGATTATCAGACAGAACCTTATGTCTCCAATTGGTATGATATAAAATCCACAAAAATTGTTATCCATCCAAACACCTTGACTTGCAGTCTGTACAATAAAATCTTTGGGTAGTGGTATGAGTAAAACCTTTTCAAAATTCAATGAGCCAATTTCGCCCGATAATGTGGCTGGATCGGACATTGAATATGACAGTCGCTTTTTAGAACTGCAACGCTTAAGTGAGGGTAAGCCTGAGCAGCAGTATGGCGATGTCATCATTGAAGCCCAAGAGCCTGACTGGTCAGCCATGGAAAAATTAGGGAGCCAACTTCTCTCAGAAACCAAAGATGTTAATGTGTTTTGTCTTTATACTCAAACCATCACTGCCAAGTATGGGCTAGAAGGGTTTAAAGTTGGCTGTGAAATTATCGCTGAAAACCTAGAAAAGTATTGGGAAGCCGTCTATCCCAAATTGGTTGATGAAGATGGTGAACCTGATGCTTATTACCGTATCAACGCATTAAGCCTCTTACTGTCTGAATCAGGCATTATTAAACAAGTCAACAATGCCTATTTGCTTACCAATGGCTTATCCAATACCCGTATCACCGTACGCCAAGCACTCGCCATTCTTCAAGATAGCCAAGCCGTTGATTACCCAGGTGGTAAAGAACGCCTTATCTTAGACATCCGTGTTAGTAAGGACGCCAACAAACCAGAATTGCTCGCCTTGCAAGACGCTTTGGAACAGCTTAACCATATTGAAGCCATTTATAATCAACAGCTACCAAATGAGCAAGTGCCGAGTTTTGAGAACATTAAAAAACCGATAGCAACGATTTTAAGCTATGTCGATAATCAGCCTAAAACAGTCGTTGAAGAAACACCAGAAACCCCTCTTACCAGCCCAAATCAAGCACCGAGTAGCATTTTAGTACCCCCTACATCAATTGATAGTAACGCTTGGCGAAATACGCAACTGAGCAATCGTAAAGATGTGGAATTGGTACTTGAAAAAGTGTGTCTATATTTTGAGGAATTTGAACCCAGTCATCCTGCTCCTTTATTTATCAGACGTATTCAGCGCCTTATGAACATGGATTTTTATGACATTATCAAAGACATGACACCCAATAGCTTAGACACCCTCGATATTCTAATTGGGCCAAGAGATAATCATGACACCGCAGATGATAACTCGCAAGAGTAGACGATGTTTTAATTTACAGACAAGTCTACTTTTGTTAGGGTAGTAACTATTTGTGGTCAAACCAGGAGAAAATTATGTCAAGACATGACGCCAATAAGAAATATAGTTCAGGTCAAAAATTTATCGCTCGTAATCGTGCTCCGCGCGTTCAGATTGAATACGATGTGGAACTTTATGGCTCAGATACCAAAGTTGAGCTCCCCTTTGTTATGGGGATTATGTCAGATTTGGTAGGTCAATCACACGTACCAGTACCTGATTTATCAGAGCGTAAATTCATGGAAATCGATATTGATAATTTCGACGACCGTATGAAAGCATTAAAACCTCGTGTAGCGTTTCAAGTGGACAACACCCTAACCCATGACGGTAAGCTAGCGGTTGACCTTGAATTTGAAAGCATGGATGATTTTTCGCCAACCGCGATTGCCAATCAAGTTGAACCCTTACGTGAATTACTAAAAGCTCGCACCGAACTATCCAACCTACTGTCGTATATGGATGGTAAAAACGGAGCAGAAGAATTAATTGCAAAACTGCTCGCTGACAATGATTTATTAAAGTCTTTGGCAGCGAAAGCCAAAGAAGCACCTACTACTTCAGAAACGGCGACACCGAATGAAACCTTCGATAATAGCGATGCTCAATAACCGTTTGAAATAATCGACGCATTCGCTTACTGATAATTTAAAAATTAAAAAGCACACAAGGTTGGAACACTGGTATGTTAGACCCCCAATTATCACCCAATACCGCTCAAAGTCAAACCACAACACAGTTTGTCGAAGACGACTTTGAAAAGCTATTACAAAAAGAATTTAAACCCAAAACTGACGATGCCAAAGACGCGGTATCACAAGCGGTTAGTACTTTAGCAGAGCAAGCCCTACAAAACTCTGTGACGATTTCAAATGACGCCTATCAAACCATTGAGGCGATGATTGCTGAAATTGACCGTAAGTTATCTGAACAGATTAACCAAATCATCCATCACGAAGAGTTCCAAAAACTTGAAGGTTCATGGCGTGGTTTACAACATTTGGTTAATAACACCGAAACCGACAACCTACTTAAAATCAAATTTTTACCGATTAGTAAAAAGGAAGTCTCTCGCAGTATTAAACGCTTTAAAGGGGTTGCTTGGGATCAAAGTCCGCTGTTTAAACGCATTTATGAAGAAGAATACGGACAATTTGGTGGCGAACCGTTCGGCTGCTTGGTTGGTGACTACTACTTTGATCACTCTGCCCCCGATGTTGAACTGCTACAAGGCTTAGAGAAAATTTCAGCCGCTGCCCATGCTCCGTTTATCTCGGGTGCATCGCCTGAGGTTATGCAAATGGAGAGTTGGCAAGAACTGGCAAACCCCCGTGACTTAAGTAAAATCTTCCAAAATACCGAATACGCTCCTTGGCGTAGTCTGCGTGAATCCGATGATTCTCGCTACGTGGGTCTGGCTTTACCCCGTTTCTTATCACGGTTGCCTTATGGAGCAAAAACCAACCCTGTGGATGAGTTCGACTTTGAAGAAGACACTGAAGGGGCGGATCACAACAAATACACCTGGGCAAATGCCGCTTATGCCATGGCGGTTAATATCAATCGCTCATTTAAACACTATGGCTGGTGTACCTCCATTCGTGGGGTTGAATCAGGCGGTATTGTCGAAAACTTACCGTGTCACACCTTCCCAACCGATGACGGTGGGGTTGACATGAAATGCCCAACGGAGATTGCCATCAGTGACCGCCGTGAAGCCGAATTGGCAAGCCTTGGCTTTATGCCACTCGTTCACCGTAAAAATTCAGACTTAGCAGCGTTTATTGGGGCTCAGTCACTGCATCAACCTGCTGAATACTATGATGCCGATGCCTCTGCCAACGCAAAACTTTCGGCCAGATTGCCGTACTTGTTTGCCTGCTGTCGTTTTGCTCATTATTTAAAATGTATTGTCCGTGATAAAGTAGGTTCGTTTAAAGACCGTGATGCCATGGAGCGTTGGCTCAATGAATGGATTATGAATTATGTCGATGGCGACCCTGCAAACTCGACTCAAGAAACTAAGGCACGAAAGCCCTTAGCTTCTGCTGAGGTGGTGGTAGAAGAAGTAGAGGATAATCCTGGTTTTTATACCTCTAAGTTCTTCTTAAAGCCACATTACCAACTAGAGGGACTCACAGTTTCACTTAGACTCGTGTCTAAACTTCCCTCTGCCAAAGAAGAGTAATACCCTAACCTAACACATAAAGCACATAAGGAGAATCAAATGGCTTTAGATATGTTTATGCGTATTGAAGGTGTGAATGGTGAGTCTAAAGACGCTAATCACAAAGACTGGACTGATATTAAAAGCTTTACTTGGGGTGCTGAGCAACCAGGTTCAATGAACACAGGTGGTGGCGGCGGTGCTGGTAAAGTCAACTTCGACGACTTAACGGTGGTGGCTGCCATCGATAAAGCCGCTCCAACCGTCCTTAAAAACTGTGCGGTTGGTCAACACTTAGGTAAAGTTGAAATTTCAGTCTGTAAAGCAGGCGGTAGCCAAATCGAGTACTCACGTACCACCTTAGAAGATGTGTTGGTGACCTCAGTTAAATTTGTAGGTGCCAAAGAAAACGAAGCGTTGATGATGGAATATGGTTTCCAAGCCGCTAAAGTGAAAAACCAATATTGGGAACAAACCGATAAAGGGTCTAAAGGGGCTGAAGTACAAATGGGCTTTGATATTAAACAAAACAAAACCGTTTAATCAAGCCGTGTTCAATGTCATTGTGGCTTGCTCAATAGCCTTTTACATGAGTAGCCTTTTACCTAGGTAGCCTTGTATCAAAAATACGGTGAGTGATGAGGGCATTGAATGAGATAAAAAACCTAACTTATGTTTAAGTTGGGTTTTTTATTAATCGCTTATTTTATTTAACGTAAGGTTAAAGGGTGTATGAGTCTTAAACGCAACGTAAAGCTATCGAACCAACTGCTACCCTCGCTATTGGATCGCTTAACCGATCAAGAGCCTAAACGTCGTAAAGAGATCAAGCAAGATTATGTGTTTAACTTACCGCAATACCGTCAGGCGGTGCTACGCGATGTATTAGCCTTACTCAATACCACCTGTTTACAAAGTAATGACTTAGACGTCCTATTAGCCCCCAATCTAGAAACCAGTGTCATTAATTATGGGATACGGGCATTTTCAGGTAATAACTTTGCCGACATTGAATGGCAGCAAGTTGAACAGATCATTAAACAGGCTTTGATTAACTATGAGCCCCGCCTTGAGGCAAGCAGCATTGAAGTCAACGTCATTATCAACAATGAGGCCGAGCTATTAAACCATCGCTTGATTATTGAGATTAAAGGTGACTTAAAACTCAATCCCTACCCACAAGAATTCCTATTACGCACCAGCATGGACATTGAGACGGGATTATTTAATTTGGTGGAAGGTAAAACCGATGAATGATAAGTTGTTTGATTATTACAATAAAGAATTGATTGCCATCCGCGAGCTTGCCAAAGAATTTGCCGCACGATATCCTAAGGTTGCCGCCAGACTTGACATGCATGACACCGAAATCTCCGACCCCTATGTCGAGCGGTTGCTTGAGGGGGTGAGTTTTTTAACCGCCCGTACCCAATTAAAAATTGACGCTGAATATCCACGCTTTGTACAGCGTGTCATGGAAGTGTTATACCCACAGTTTTTGACCCAAATTCCTTCCAGTGCCATTGTAAGTCTGGCGGTATCGCACAAACAAACCTTAAACGTGTTGCACCAAGTCAATCGAGAACAAACCCTCACCTCCCTACCACTGCGGGAGATTAACGAGCACATCAGTTGTCAATATTCAGTGACTCAAGCGTTGGAACTGACACCGCTACAAATCCTATCTGCGACCTACACCCCCTCGTTGGGTTATTTACCTAAAACCTTGCAACTTGACCGCCGAGCCGTGGAACATTCCGCCTTACGTGTTGATTTCTCACTGGCGATTGATGGGGTATGCTCAGATTTAATTCCTGAAAAACTACCCATCTACCTAGGTTCAGAGCTTGCCAAATCCTCACAGCTTTTAAACTTACTAATGAATCACTGTGACAAAGTGATTTGTCATAGCTTTGAAAATCCGCAAGCTTGGTATCAAGAGCTTAAACACACGCCTAAACAATTGGGCTTTGCTGACAATGAGGCATTGAGCTTTAATCTTAATAAAAACGTGGCGGCTTTGCGACTGGTTCAAGAATACATTCAATTGCCTGAAAAGTTTTTATTTATCGAACAGGCGGGCATTAAAGCGGCGATCAAAAACAGCGAGCAACAAGGGTGGTTTCCAAATCGAGCTGAGCAAATTGAAGAAGTGGTCAGTGAAAACGGGGTGAATAAACGCATTGTTGGGTTTAAAAAGCGTTATTTTAGTATCTCCTTTATTTTTAACAAACATATTGAAACTTTAGAAGGACTTGTCAAGGCAGAGGACTTTGCCTTAAATGCCACCCCCGTGGTCAATCTGTTTAAAAAATCAGGTATTCGCTTTGCCGTCGACATTCAAGACACCCAGTTTCACGTGGTGCCTGATCGCACCCAACCGTTAAACTATGAAATCTATGCCATTGAGCAAGTCAAAGGTTTTGACTTTCAAAACAACTTACGCACCCGCTTTCGCCCAATTTACCAAGTTAATCATGACCAGCCCAGCAGCAGCCAAACATATGCGTTCTTCTCTGCTCTGCGAGAAGCGAGAGTACCGTCAGAAAAATACCACCAAGAAGGCGGTCGTACTTCCTATTTAGGCAGTGAGGTGTTTTTAAGCGTGACCGATCAAAGTAAACCCTTGGTTGATGAACACATTCATCAACTTTCGGTCGATGCTTGGTGTACCAACCGTGATTTACCGCTACTAATGGCACGCTCTAAAACCTCGGATTTTTTAATCGACAATGCCCTACCTGTGGAGCGTATTAAAATCATCTCAAAGCTCACCCGTCCTAAAGAAGCGGTGGATGAGCATGAATCACTGTGGTCTTTGCTAAATTTATTGAATTTAAATCTAGTCTCGTTGGCTAAAATGGATGCTGATGCCAATATCGCCTATTTTAAAGCACTGTTGTTATCCTTCCCCCATGACAAGACCAACTTATATCGCCAGCAAGTCAACGCCATTGACAGTCTAACAGTGACACCCACTTCCCGTATCGTGCGTCAGCACAACTACTCAGGTATGATTCGGGGAATTCATGTCAACATAGTAATTGATGAAGGTCGCATGGGCGGTATTCACCCTTACCTATTTGGCTCGTTATTAAACCATTACTTACAGATGTCAGTTTCCGTAAATGCCTTTGTGCAATTCTCCCTAGAATTGCTACAAAGCCATGAAGTGATTACCTGGCCTGTGGCAGACGGAGAGCGAGCCATTTTATGAATCATGTGCGTGAAATGACTAACCAAAACGCTGTTTACGCGAGTACGGTCAGTGACCGCCCTGCGGTAAGTGATAATGGGCTAGCTGATAACCAAACGGCATTGGCTCAGCAGATTCAAGCCTTTATTGCCCAACTTGAGCGATACCCACACCGCTACCACTTATATTCGCTGCTCACTCAGTTAGAGGCATTGGGACTGTTAAAAGACACCACGGACCGCCAAAATCTACAGGTAAGATTGGGTCAAGATGCCACCTTAACCTTTGCCACCACCAGTATTGCCGCCGTTGAGTCGCATCATCACACCTTACAAGTCTTGATTAATGGCTTTGGTCTCATCGGGGTTAATGCCCCAATGCCGCTACACTTTACCGAATACATCTTTGAGCGAAAACACCAACATGGTGATAGAACTTGGCTGGCCTTTATCAACTTATTACAGCATCGGCTTATCTTAAGTTTTTATCAAGCTTGGCGACAAGCTCAAAGTGTTAGCAGTCTAAAACAGCCTGACTCACAAAACTTCACCCATTATATTGCAAGCCTATTAGGACTTGACAAAGTTGATTTAAGAACCACACAAGATAGTGTTGATTATTATGCCAAAATCTACTATGCAGGGCTGTATGCAGGCGAACGCCGTTCAGCGGCAAATCTCACCAAAGTGTTAAGCCAGTATTTTGGGGTACCCATTGCCCTACAACAAAACCTTGGACAATGGTTAAAGGTTTTGTTAGACGAGCAAACCCAGCTGGGTGCCCGTCGCTATCACTTAGGTCAAGGATTAATCTGCGGTGAGCAGTTATATGATGTGAACAATAAATTTCGGGTAATCATTGGTCCTGTAACCTTTACGACGTATCAGCAGTTCCTTAAAACAGGTATTAATACCCAACGTCTGCAAGAATGGCTGTATTTCTTATTAGGGTATGAATTTAACTGGGATGTGCAACTTATCTTGGCTGAACCTGAAGTGCCTGCCTTTATTTTAGGTCAACCGATTCAATTGGGATTAACCAGTTGGATTGGCAACGTTTATCACGATGCCGACGATTTAATTATCAAACAACAATAACAACACGGAGTCATTTATGTCAACCATCAGTCGCAGTGTCCTTTTCTCAAAACTTAACCCAACCCTGTATAAAGCCTTGCAAACCGCTTTTAATTACTGCCGTTTACGGGAAAACAGCTATGTGGAGTTGGTGCATTGGCTACATACCTTATTGCAAGATGACAACAATGATATAACGCTTCTGATTAAACAGTTCAATCTTGACAGCAACCAACTCAACAAAGACGTGCTAACTGCTCTTGAACGCTTACCCACAGGAGCCACCAGTGTGGCGGATTTCTCTGAGCATATTGAAACCGCTGTGGAACAAGCTTGGACCTATACCTCACTTAAATTCAATGCCCAACAGATTCGTGGGGTGTATTTAATTTATGCATTACTTAAAACCCCCCGCCTAGCCAACGTATTGGTTGCGATTTCAGCTGAATTTAATAAAATCAAAGCCGACAGTTTAGAAGATGACCTAAGCTATCTGGTTTCATCGTCAGAAAATAGCCATGAAACAGCAACGACCAGCCAAACCAATCCGAGTGCCTCAGGCGAGTCAGCGTTAAAAAAATACGGCAACAACCTAACCGACAAAGCCAAAAACGGACAGATTGACCCCATTGTCGGTCGAGATGATGAAATCCGCCAAATGATTGATATTTTAATGCGTCGCCGCCAAAACAACCCGATTTTAACAGGGGAAGCAGGCGTTGGTAAAACCGCTGTGGTAGAAGCCTTAGCCATTAAGCTTGCCGAAGGGGATGTACCGCCCCCACTAAAAGACGTGGAATTGGTCCTGTTAGACATTGGCTTGTTAAAGGCAGGGGCGAACGTCAACGGCGAATTTGAGTCACGGTTACGGGCAGTAATGGATGAGGTGGAGTCCAGTCCCAAGCCTGTGATTTTATTTATCGACGAAATCCATACCTTAATTGGAGCAGGCGGTGCAGCAGGCACAGGCGATGCTGCCAACCTACTTAAACCTGCCTTGGCTCGTGGCAAACTACGCACCATTGGTGCAACCACTTGGGCGGAGTATAAAAAATACTTTGAAAAAGACCCTGCCTTAACCCGCCGTTTTCAGGTCATACAAGTGAATGAACCCAGTGAAGACAAAGCCATTGACATGTTACGGGCATTGATTCCGTCACTAGAAGCTCACCATCAGGTATTTATTTTAGATGAGGCAATAAAAGCCAGCGTTCAATTATCACATCGTTATATCCCAGCCAGACAACTACCTGATAAAGCGGTCAGCCTGATTGACACCGCCTGTGCTCGGGTGGCATTAAGCCAACATAGTACGCCAAGCCGTATTGAAACCCTACAACGTAAAATCTTGGCATTGACCACAGAGAAAAATAACCTAGCCCGAGAAAGCAAGCTTGACATTGACCAACAAGAACGCATTACCCATATTGATAGCTTAATTGCTGACATGAGTAGCCAACTTGAAACATTAGAGCCCCGTTGGCAACAAGAAAAACAGTTAATTGGTGAACTTAAAGCCATACGCAGTGAAATTCTAAACAGTGACGAGCCTGATACCGCCCTACTTGACCAACAAAAACAGCTGACCGAGAAATTAAAAGCCATGCAACAAGACACCCCACTGGTCATGTCATTGGTCGATACCCATGCCGTTGCCAATGTGGTCTCTGACTGGACAGGCATTCCTGTGGGAAAAATGGTGAAAGATGAATTACAAGCGGTATTGAATCTTGACCAAACCTTAGCCAAGCGTATCATTGACCAAGACCATGGTATTGAGGCCATCGCCAAACGGATTCAAACGGCTCGAGCAAGCCTTGATGACCCCAATAAACCCATTGGCGTATTCATGCTTGCAGGACCGTCAGGGGTCGGTAAAACCGAGACGGCATTGGCATTGGCAGATACCCTGTATGGCGGTGAACACAATATTATCACCATCAACATGAGTGAATACCAAGAAGCCCATACTGTCTCAACGCTCAAAGGGGCTCCCCCAGGCTACGTTGGCTATGGCGAAGGTGGGGTACTGACCGAAGCGGTACGTCGTAAACCTTACAGTGTGGTATTACTTGATGAGGTGGAAAAAGCCCACCCTGACGTGCATGAAATCTTTTTCCAAGTCTTTGATAAAGGCTGGATGGAAGATGGGGAAGGCAGATACATTGACTTTAAAAACACGATTATTATCTTAACCACCAATGTGGGTACTGACCTTATCATGGCGATGTGCGACAACGGCAAACAGCAGCCCGAGATTGACAGCATTAAAGATGCCTTGCGTGAGCCATTACTCGACGTATTCCCCGCAGCTTTACTTGGTCGCATCCAAGTTATCCCTTATTACCCCTTATCAGACACCTCCCTCCAAAAAATCGTGGAATTACAATTACAACGCATTGTTAAACGGGTACAACAAAACCACGGTATCAGCTTAACTTACACCGAGGACGTGCCTAAGCTCATTGTTGAGCGGTGTACGGAGGTCGAATCAGGCGGTCGGATGATTGATGCGATTTTAACCAACACCGTATTACCCAGCATTAGCCGTCAGCTACTCACCTATATGGTCGCAGGACAAACCGTAAAAGCGATTCATATTAGTGTGGTCGATAGCGATTTTATGTTTGAGTATAGCGAATAAAGGCATCCTCCCCTTGCCACAAAACAGATAGTAAGGGGATGGTTATTTACAGTTACAGTGGCATACCGACCATCTTTGACTAAACACCCTTTAGCCAATATACTAACAAAAGTCATCAAACCTCAACCACTCAATTAAATTTTAGACAATAGTTATTTATTTGGAGCCCAT